>ERZ780157.1778-NODE-1778-length-22202-cov-3.970922_pt1 | contig 22202 bp, 17 predicted proteins | sample MGYA00511169_ERZ780157 | MGnify/ENA primary metagenome ERZ780157 (study PRJEB29588, sample SAMEA1965149) | human gut metagenome | biome: human gut; feature: human-associated habitat; material: faeces | place: Denmark | collected 2008/2010 ... | reverse complement strand
CCCATGGAATCTTTCAAATACGATTTTACGATCCGCACTTCATACGGTAATGTCTGCTCCCCGCAATCCGTCACAAGGTACAATACTCCTGTCAACACCTCGCCCGCCTTGCGGTTTCCGGCTTTCACCCGCACAGTTACATGATTTTCTTTTCCATCAAATACAGGGAAAAAGTCAAAATGAATATCCTCACTGGCTCCAAATCCTTTTACTTTTGTTCCTTCGTCATTGGAGATCACCAGCTGTTCCGAACTTTCGCCCCCTTCTTCCACCTGCAGGATCAACCGGTTTAACGACAACTGCAGTTTGGGCTGTTGATATCGAAATTTTCCCTGTGCCAGTGACAAAATCTTTTCCTTCATCGTTACCCTCTCTTCTTTATGCTGTACGTTCGATTCGCTTGATCAACGCGCTCAGTAGTTTCTTTTCCAAATTCTGACATCCCGTTAAATGATACGACGAAATCTGTTTCAATGTCTTCATCGTATATTGTAATGCCGCCCCTCGGTCTTTCTGCTCAAAGAAAAGCCAATACGCAAATACTCGTTTTTCATTGACTGCCTCATTTCCCTCCAGCATACTGCAGAATGATTTTCCGTAAAACTGCGCTTTTGCCTGATTTTTTCGAATAATAACATGATAAAACACGAGCTCCGCAAGCATCGGAAGATCGCTTTTTGACCATTTATCCGGCACATAATTTTCCAGGTCGTCAATTACTTTTGACACCTGTGCGTAATCTCCTTTATCCAAAAAATGATAATATTTTAACATCAGATATTTTTTATATACGCCAAGGTCCGTCAAATGCCCCGTGTATTCAAGGTCTTTGATCTCGATTTTACCCGGCTCTGTTCCTTTTTTTATCTCCCCATAAACGCGCTGGTACTCTTCCCGCAGTGCCCCGCCCGGATTATCTCCGACATTCTTTTTCTGCGTAAACACAAGATGCACAATAATAAAGCACGTATATCCGATCATCACAATCGCCATCGGCAGCGTAAAGGCATTAAATGGCATCCGCTTTGCCGCAAACAGCTGCAATGACACTGTCTCTGTCACAAACAGCGCGACTGCCATCGAAAATGCGTCATAGATCACCCCGCGTACTTTCGTAGGTTTCATATCGATCATCTGACATTTTATGTATGGCCGTGGATCACACAGCCCAAAGGAGAAATGTTTGCCTGACTTGCTAAGGCGCACCATAAAGAAAATAAATTCGTCGAATTGGAAGCGGAATATCCCGCCGCCAACCAGCTTTCCAATGGCCGCCGCCAGACCGATCCCTACATACCCGGTCAGTACTCCCCCCATTATCATAAAGAATTGTGCTACGATGCTCATTTCACGTTCCCGCCTTTCTCTATTCTGTAACAAAACAGACTTTCCTATCTAATATTGTATATAAAAGTGTCCTTTTTGTAAATAGGAAAATGTAGTGTAATAATTAAAATAGAAAATGAAACCAGCGCTTTCCATTCGGGACCGCTTTCGCTTAAAAGAACTCACGTAACGGTGCATGAGGGCATATTACACCCTCTATGCACCGACGGAGTTCTAAATCCCTCATGGGAAACCCCGGTTTCATTTTTACATCAATCATTACATTATCATTAGTTATTACGTTATAATGTAGTAAATAGCTGAAATATTCCGGCGAGTGTCAAAAATGCAGCAGAAATGTAATCAAATATTCTCCAGTACCGAATTTGTTGTGCCAAAATAAGAAATCCCCCTGTAAGAACGGTCACCAGAGCAGGAAAAGCATAAGCCTGATTTCCATATTGTACCAGTCCGATTCCCACCAAAAAGGAATCCGCGGACAGCACCGTCCCCATCCAGACCGCCTCCCACGTCTCGATTTTCTGCGAGAGATCCAGATCATAGTTGGTCTTTTCTTTTTCCTTTTTTATCTGCCACAATGCTTTCACGCCCATGACCGCCAGCAAAGTTCCACCGGATGCCTGAATGGCGGCAATTGGCAAAATCTCTGAAAGCAGTCTGCCGAAAAGTACCGCTATCAGCGCCGTCATTCCGGACACCAGCGAGATCATCCCCTTCGCCGCCAGCGGGATCTTGATCTTCTGCGCTTTATATGTCATCCCTACCGCCCACGAATCCACCGTCGCCGACAGGGCAAGTAAAATGATCCATAACATGTATTAACCTCCTTTCCCTTTTTTGTTTTCCTTTTTAGCTTCGTGCCAGCTCTAAAGGCAGCGGATTTCGCCGGGTTTCCCTTTTTGCGTTGCCTTTTCGCCTCCCCACAGTGGGGAAAGGCAACAAATTTCGGCGATTTCCTCTGATTTCGTTGCCTTTTTAGCTTCTTGCCAGCTTTAAAGGCAGCGGATTTCGCCGGGTTTCCCTTTTTACGTTGCCTTTTGCCTCCCCTCAGCGGGAAAAGGCAACGAATTTCGGCGATTTCCTCTGATTTCGTTGCCTTTTTAGCTTCTTGCCAGCTCTAAAAGCAGCGGATTTCGGCGATTTCCTCTGGTTTCGTTGCCTTTTAGGCTTCTTGCCAGCTCTAAAGGCAGCGAATTTCGCCGGGTTTCCCTTTTTACGTTGCCTTTTTAGCTTCTTGCCAGCTCTAAAGGCAGCGGATTTCGCCGAGTTTCCCTTTTTGCGTTGCCTTTTTGCCTCCCCTCAGCTGGGAAAGGCAACGGATTTCGACAATTTCCTCTGGTTGCGTTGCCTTTTTGCCTCCCCTCAGCGGGAAAAGGCAACGGATTTCGACAATTTCCTCTGGTTACGTTGCCTTTTTTCCGCCGTCCCTGCAAACCCGCACGCTCCGCTGCTCCGCAGCTTCCGCCGTCCCTACAAACATGCGAACTCCGCGCCACAGCGCTCCGTTCTTATGTTTGTTCGGGTATCAAGGTCAGTGATTTTCTCGTGTAAACACGTAAAATCACTGACTTTGATACCCTAGTATCATCTTATGTTTTCTTTCCCTTCCGGTGCTTTTTTCCCTTTCTGCCGCATAGACTGAATTGTACTACTGCCAAAGGAGGGCATTATGAATCCATTATCCTGGGAACGCCGTACCCCGAAAGAAGTTCTTGCTCACTGGAAGACATCCGAAACAACCGGACTTTCAGAAAAAGAAGCGGCAAAACGCCGAAGCACTTACGGCACAAATGAACTGGTGCACAAGAAGCCGGAAAGCCTGTTTGTTTCCTTCTTAAATCAAATGAAAGATTTCATGATCATTACGCTGCTTATCGCCGCATTGATCTCTTTTTTGGTTTCGTATCTGCAAGGGCAGATTGATCTCGTTGAACCGGCGATCATTTTGGCGATTGTCATTCTCAATGCGGTTCTCGGTGTTTTTCAGGAAGCACGTGCGCGCCGCTCACTTGAGGCGCTCAAAGAACTATCCGCCCCTCTGGCACTCTGTCTGCGAGGCGGAGATACAAAACAGATTGAAGCTGCCGCCCTCGTACCGGGCGATATTATCTTGTTGGAATCCGGGCACCTCGTGCCCGCCGACGCCAGATTATTGACAAGTCTGTCTCTTTCTGTGGAAGAATCTGCTTTGACGGGCGAGACACACCCGGTGGAAAAAACAGTAAATCCTTTATCCGATATAACGCCTTCCCTTGCGGACAAAACCAATATGGTTTTCGCCGGAACAATTGTCGTCGGAGGAAGCGGGACGGCCGTCGTCACCGCGACCGGGATACAGACCGAACTGGGAAAGATTGCCGATCTGATTTCCTCCGAAACACCGCCGGATACGCCGCTGCAAAAAAAGCTGAATCACACCGGTAAACTTCTCGGCGTACTTGCTCTGGGAATCTGCGTCCTCATATTCTTTTTGGGGATTTTGAAAAAACAGCCACTCCTTGATATGTTTATGACTTCTGTAAGCCTTGGTGTCGCTGCCATTCCGGAAAGTCTGCCGGCTCTCGTCACGATCATGCTCTCGCTCGGCGTCGAACGCATGGCGAAGAAAAATGCAGTCATTCGCCGGCTTCCTGCGGTAGAGACGCTGGGAAGTGCCACCGTTATCTGTTCTGACAAGACCGGAACTTTGACCGAAAACAAAATGACAATGACAAAATCGCACTCCTTCGTGGAAGCGGAGAAATTGTTTGAATTTTTCACGTTAGCCAGCCACGGTCGCAGTCCGGTAGAAAAAGCCATTTACCACTATGCAGATGAGCAGTCTTATCCTGTAAGAAAATGGGAAAAAAATTTTCCTTTGATCGATGAAATTCCGTTTGATTCTAAGAGAAAAAGAATGACCACGATCCACTCTTTTTCCGGCGGCCTGCGCTGTATCACAAAAGGCGCACCGGAAATTCTTTTATCGCGTTGTACAAAAATATTGACAAAAGAAGGAGAAAAACCGCTTAGTTCCCTGCAAAAAAAGCACCTCGGTGACATCTTGCAAATGTATGCCGGAGATGCGCTCCGTGTGCTTGCCATTGGATATTGTGATCTGCCCAAAACGGCTCCTTCTTCCGTACATAAAAACTGCGACAATAACCTGATCTTTGTCGGCTTTGCCGCCTTTATGGATCCTCCGCGAAAAGAGGCGCCTTTCGCCGTCGCAAGGTGCCGGCGAGCCGGTATCCGGCCGATTATGATCACCGGGGACCACAAATTGACCGCCTCTTCCATCGGCCAGTCTCTTGGCATCTGCAAAAACGACAGCGAAGTTATGACCGGGCCTGAACTCGAACAACTTTCCGATACCGAACTCACGGATGTGATACACAGTCACAGTATCTATGCCCGTGTTTCGCCGACCCACAAAGTGCGCCTTGTAAAAGCCTTTCAATCACAGGGAGAAGTCGTCGCCATGACCGGCGACGGAGTCAACGATGCGCCCGCCCTGCAAAAAGCCGATATTGGCTGCGCAATGGGAAAATCCGGTACCGATGTTGCCAAAAATGCCGCTGATATGGTGCTTATGGATGACAACTTTGCCACCATCGTCGATGCCGTCGAAGAAGGGCGCGGAATTTATCAGAATATCAAAAAAGCCGTTCATTTCCTGCTGTCCTGCAACATCGGCGAGATTATGACCATCTTCGCCGCGATTTTGCTGGGGCACAATTCGCCGCTGCTGCCGGTTCAACTTCTCTTTATCAATCTGGTGACCGACTCCTTCCCGGCGATCTGTCTCGGACTGGAACCGCCGGAAAAAGACATTATGAAAGAACCGCCGCGCTCCGATAAAAAAGGACTTTTTGGTGGCGGTGGAATGTTCCGTATCTTCGTGGAAGGCATGTTCATCGGCTCCCTTGCCCTCTTCGCCTATCTGCTGGGGCACAAAACCGGCGGCGCTGACGTCGGAAGCACCATGTGTTTCGCCGTATTGTCCTTGTCGCAGCTCGTGCATTCCTTCAATATGCGAAGCACAAAAGAATCCCTTTTCCATATCGGAATCCTCGGAAACCGCAAACTGGCAGCCAGTTCCTTTTTGTGCATCGCGCTGCAATGTGCCGTTATTACGTATGCACCATTGCAATTCATCTTCCATACCGTACCACTCAGCCCGATGCATTGGGTTATGGTCGCTGTGTTATCCCTAATGCCGGTTCCCCTGGTAGAGTTAGAAAAAAGGACTGCCTCGTGAGCAGTCCTTATCGCTAACTTTTCAATAATTCGTAACTATTCAGGATCAATGTATGGAAATCAATGAATCGTCGTGCTTGCACGTAAGAGGCTTTGATTTCCATACATTTAAATCCTAATAGGGCTCCCCTCCCCATATGAGCATTTTTAGCCTTGTCAAAGGCGAGAAAGAACACGAAGTGTTCGAAATGCGAATGTGCGGGGAGGGGCGTCCTGAATAGTTACAATAATTCTTTTATTGTATCCACCACTTTTGCCGAGGCATTTCCGTCGTCCCAGCAATTGTATTTTTTGCGGAAATTTTCATAACGCTCCTCGTATTCGGAAGCATTGTAATTTTTGATATCACGGATCAATTCATCGGTATCCGCCGAAATCGGTCCCGGCATCTCCCCGCGGTAATCAAAATAAAAACCACGCAGATCATTTTTGTATTTATCCAGATCGTATGCATAAAAGAACATTGGTCGGTGTAATATACTATAGTCAAACATGACAGAGGAATAATCCGTGATCAGCATATCGGACACCAAAAATAACTCCGCAATGTCATTACTCTGGTCAAAATGATAGATAAATCCTTTGTGCTGGAACCAGTCAATGTAATCCATGATGAGATAATGATATTTGACGATCAAAATGTACTCCTCCTGCAGCGCCTCTTTCAATTTCTGAAACGACAGCTTCGGACTGAATTTGTAACTCGAATTTTCATTAAACTCATCATCGCGGAACGTCGGTGCATACAGCAGGATCTTCTTATCCAGCGGCAGCCCCAGGCGGCGTTTTAACCGCACGATGTCTTCCTCATTGTTCTTCTTAAACAATATGTCATTTCGCGGATATCCGATCTCCAGCATACATTTATTGAAATCAAATGCGCGCCGGAATGTCGTCGTGGAAAACGGATTCTGGGAAATGAGAAAATCCCAGCTCTGCACATTTTTCACAAATCCCTTCTGATAGGACTCGATATCCGTCTCATTTACCATAAACACATCTTCCATGTCAAGAACCAGCTTTTTCAGCGGTGTTCCATGCCATGTCTGAATGTAATAACAGCCCTTTCGCTTGATCAGCCATTCCGGCTGGCGGCAGTCAAACACCCACACTTTCGCAGTTGCCATATAATATAAGTATCGCAATCGTCCATATCGGAACTGATAGCCATCCCCCGGTATCGGATATGGGTCATTTTCGTAAAACCACGTGCATTCCCATTTTTCCTGATAGCCATTTTCTACCATATATTCAAAGATATGACGCGGATTTCCCGAATAGCTTTTTCCGAGACTGGAGTCAAATACAATACGCTTTTTATTGACCGGTATGATCACACACATAATCCGGTACAACAGGATAACCAGCTTTTTTACGATATATCGAATTACGGTTCTCACATCATTCCTCCGTTTCTGCAAAAGTAGGTTTTGCCCCTTCGAACACAATATCGATCGCACGTTTTGACGCATGTCCGTCATCTACATGGCAGAATTTGTCATAAAAGCGGTCATAACGTTTTTTGTATTTCTCCGAAATTTCATCGATATGATGCAGGGCATCCACAAGTTCGTCATTGGTTTGTACAATCGGTCCCGGAAGTTCGGTATTCATGTCAAAATACATTCCGCGGATCTCGTCTTTATAATCTTCATAATCATACGCAAAGAACAGCATCGGGCGACGCAGGTTCGCATAGTCAAAAAATACGGATGAATAATCCGTGATACAAATATCACTTGCCAGATACAAACGGGATACATCGTTGTAGGTGCTTCCATTGTATACAAAATCTTCCAGTCCGGTCAAATCCAGGCTGTCAGCGATATAATAATGCGTACGAAGCAGAATGACACTGTCTTTTCCAAACTCTTTCCGCATACGCTCCAGATCCATCGCCAGTGTGAATTTGTATTTTCCTTTTCCATAAAACTGGTTGTCTCGCCATGTCGGCGCATACAGGATAACGCGCTTATCTTCCGGAATGCCAAATTCTTTCTTCACTTCTTTTGCGATCTCATCTGCCCGCTCCGAATACAAAATGTCATTCCTTGGATATCCGACCTCAATGATCTTCTCGCGAGGCACACAGAATGCGCGCTCAAATACATCCGTCGAAAAACGGTTTGCGGAGATCAGATAATTCCAAGCCTTACCCTGACGGTAAAACATCGTCTTATGATTCTGGCTTGCCGCATGAATATCATCCAGGTCAAACGCCAGCTTTTTCAGCGGTGTTCCATGCCATGTTTCCAAAAACATCACTTCTTCGCGCTTTTTAAACCACGCCGGCTGTCTCGTATTGCAGATAATGTACTTCGAACGGGACAAATAATATACATAACGGAGGGTATGCCGCTTACAGATCGGCGGATGCCCTTTCATCTCCTTGGCACGCTTATTGAGGCACCAGATGTAATGATATTTATCTCCGTATGTATCATATAAATATTCATACAAATATTTCGGGCTGTCCGAATAACTCTTTCCAAAGAAACTTTCAACAAATACCCAGTTCTCTTTGACTGGCATTTTCCGGAAAATATGTTTGTCAAGGAACCGCCAGTACTGGATCGGTTTTCCAAACAGACCACGCTTTTTCTGCATCACGTGCGCCAGTCTCTCAAATGGCTTCGCTGTGCGGTATTTTCCTTTTACAATATACCCCAGTTCGATTCCATGGAAGAAGGTCAATTCTTTCTTAATCTTCTTCAACTGATCTTTCGGAATCTTCCGCAGATTTTTCGTATAACGTACACTCTTTGCGCCCTTCAGGCGGTTTGGAAATTTACTGATCGTAAACCGGCACAAACGACGGTTTAACGCAAATTGCAAAGATTCCTCCGCATCTTTGATCTCTTCTTTTGCCTTCTCATAACTCTCGATATAATCATCGGTTCTGCGTTTTCTCTTCTTCTGGCTGAGTGCCGGCAGATGGATCGGATCGTTGCGGCGGCGCCATACATAAATACTGCTGCCGTCTACCCACATTTTCCCTTTCGCACCGGCGAGCAGTTTTGCGATGACCGGAACATCCGAATAAAATGTGATCATCTCATCAAACGATACGCCCTGCGCGTCATAATACGATCTGCGGATCAGAAAATGCTGCATCGTAAAGCGCGTTGACAATACCGCCTCCAACGTCTCACCGCCAAGTGGCACAATTCCCTCGATTTCCGAGTCTGCCTTTGCTTTTTCAAAATCAAAACTGATCGGGCGGAACCAGGAAGCATAACGGTTTCCGGTTACGATGTCTGCCTGTTTCTCTTCGGCAAGATGGTATAATTTGGGAAGCGCATCCTCTAACAAATAGTCATCTGCATCCAGAAAATACAGATACGTACCTGTCGCATATTTTACACCGGTATTTCTCGCTGCTGCCACGCCAAATGGTCGAAGTGGCAGTTCCAATTCACCCTCGACCGGATTTTCTACATTCGCATCATCCGCTTCCTCTTCTTCCTCTTTCTGCTGTTCTTTTTGCAGCAGATAAGCAGCATATTCTTCTTTATTCATCCCCAAACGTTTGCGTCTGCGTTCTTCCAAAAAAGTTCCTTTTCTTTCATAAAATTCATCGACATCTTTTTCGTCATCCATACAGACATATTTGACAAAGTCCTTCTGCATAATGCTTTCCGGCACGTCATGTCCATCCTTGTCATCCACAAGAACCACTTCAATGTCGTCCATTTTCTGATCTTCAATACTCTGAATACAATCTTCTAAGTACGCCGGTCCTTTCAAATAAGGAACAATGATACTAATCTTAGCCATTTCTCTTAAACCTTCTATCTTATATTATTTGTTACTTTTGTCCGAAAACACGGTCTCCACGACTTTTTTTGCCGCCGTTCCGTCTTCCCAGGCACAATATTTATCACAAAATGCGGTATACTTATCGCTATACTCCGTTACAACATTTTCAATGTTCTGCAATGCTCCGATCACTTCTTCCGTCGTCATCAGCATCGGTCCCGGAAGTTCTTCTTCCACATCGATGTAAAATCCGCGGAGTACACTGCGGTACTTCTCCAGATCATACGTAAAGAACAGCATCGGGCGGCGCAGATTCGCATAATCGAAAAATACCGACGAATAATCTGTGATCAGCACATCGGAGATAAGATATAATCTCGCAATGTCATCGTATTTGCTCAGATTGTACGCAAATCCCTCATACTCCGAAAGATCGAGCACATCGGCGATAAAATAATGCGTCCGCAGCAAAATGATGTATTCATCCCCAAGCTCTTTCTGCATTTTTGCAAGGTCTAACTGCAACGTAAATTTGTATTTGGCATGCCCGTAAAATTCGTCGTCACGCCATGTCGGCGCATACAGGATGATTTTTTTATCCTGCGGCAGATGCAGTTCTTCCTTGATCTCACGCATCCGTTTTTCCTTATCTTGACAATACAGGATGTCATTTCTCGGATATCCCGTCTCAAGCATTTTTCCGTCGTACATGAATGCATGTCGGAAAACGTCCTTGGAAAACCGATTCGGTGCGACGAGATAATCCCACGACCGTGTCTGGATATAGAACTGCTCTTTGTAAAGCGGCGATGCCGTCGTCACATCTTCCATATCAAATACGAGTTTTTTCAACGGCGTTCCGTGCCACGTCTCCAAAAAGACATTGCCTTTCCGCTTGATAAAATACTGTGGCTGTCTTCCATTAAATACGATGTATTTGGCTCTTGCCATGTAAAAGAAATATTTAAAACTGAACCGCTTCATCTGCTTTGACGGATACGGCAGATTCAGTTTCTTTCCTGCATTCACCCACATATACCGGTACTTTCCCGGATACGTCTCGTTCATATATTCAAAGATGTACTTTGGACTGTCTGAATAACTTTTTCCAAAGAAGCTCTCAAAAATCACCATGTCGTCGAGCATTTTCATCTTACTGAAAACTTTTTCATACAAATACCGCTTGCATTTTGCACGGCTCGTACATACGCGGAACAACGTCTGTCGTCTTGCATGGTTTCGCGTCTTTTTCACAATCTTGTCCGCATCTCCGGCAAGACCATAGGCGATCAGTTTTCTCGGATGATGCTTCATTGGAATGTCAGCCCATCTATCTTTTCCAAGAATTTCTAATGTCTGTTTTAATTCCCTAGCAGTCTCTTTTTTCTCTGCCGCTTTGCTCTCTATCATATATGGCGAGATCATCGTCACAAGGCACATTGCAAAACGGTAATGAAATACCTTTGCGTTCTCCCCGTCTGCAAACGGACTTGCCAGGCGGTAACTCTTCATCGCCTCTGCCACTTTTTTCGCGGCATCCTTTTTCTGTAAAAGCGATGGCAGATTGATCGGATCGTTATGCTTTCTCTTTATATAAGTTCCTTTTTCCTGATAAACCGTCTTTGGTGCCTTTGCCAACACTTCCATCAGCACCGGAATATCGGAATCATACACCAGTTCTTCACAGAAACGGATCTGGTTTTCCATCAAAAGTTTCCGTGGAATCAACAAGCCGAGCACCGATATATTCTGCCAATTTTTGGTATTTGCTATAAGATACTCATACGGATTCTCCGGATCAACCTCGGTCTCTTCTCCTTCGTCGCCATTGGTATCATTTTGTTCGTCTAATTTTTCCCCATTGTCCTGATACACCTTGCGGCTGTACCATGTCTCGGTTTTGGAAATGTAAACCACCGTTTCCGGTTCCGCTTTCTCTGCCAATGCCTCCAGCGTGTCTTCTGCCAGATAATCATCGGCATCCAAAAACAATACATATTCTCCCTGTGTCTTTTCTATTCCCGCGTTTCTCGCCCCCGCGACACCCTTTTCTTCCTGCATCACGGTAACAATGTTCAGCTTCTCCGGAATCCCTTCTTCCGGCGCCTCGCATCCATCACAGACAAGGATCACTTCAAAGTCCTGAAATGTCTGCTCTGCCAGGCTCGCCAAACAGTCTTTTATATACTGTTTTTCATCGTGATAAGCAATAACTACACTTATCTTCATGTAACATTCCTCCATCTCTTTTCATGCGTTTATGCACACATAGTTTATTATACCACAGAGGGATTGAGAATGGCAAGTTAAAAAAATCTCCCCGCCTTGGTGCCACCGCACCAAAACAGGGAGATTTCATAATTTTCACTTAGAACCAGGACGATACCGTCTCGGCAATTTTCTTAAAGAACGATACGATCTTGTCAAGCCAGCCCTGTGCCTCATCTACCGTCAATCCCAAATCCTGGAGTTTGTTGTAGATGCTTTCTGCCTGCTGCTTCAGCTTGTCGACATCAAGATCCAATTTACTGATTTTGTCAAATAATTGTGCGAGTTTCTGCTTCTGCGCATCCGTCAGGCTGACACCAAGTTCATCGGCCGATTCTTCGATCGCTTTCTGAAGATCGTCCGCATCTTTGATATCGCCGTTTGCCACTTTTTCTTTCACAAGTGCCATCAGCTTCTCGGCATCGTCGGAGCCAATGCTCTGTGCCAGTTCACTGGTCAACACAAGTTCGTTGGTGGCTGCATCTTCGCGGTCATCGCTCAATGTCTCGCCGGTCATTGCCTCATAGGCTTTCATTGCCCCGACAAGTGCTGCCGTACCGGAGAGTTCAAACGGACCGGCAACGATCACATCCGCATCCGTGATACCGGCGGTGATCAATGCATTGGTGTACATTCCGCTCGTGCAATAAGTAATATTTTTTGTTTCTACATGAATGCCTTTTCCCTCTTCGCCTTTTTCGATACGGACGGACGAAAGTGCCTTTGTACCGATCACTGACGCGGAGAGATAATCATCTAAGTATTCATGCTCATCTTTATTTGTCACTTGTAACACTTCATAATTGTCAAGGTCTGCCTCGGTTACACCCAGAAGTGCCAGGACAATGTCTTTCTGCTGTGCGTTCAAGTCTGCTCCCAATGAGATATAAGGAGAAACCTCTACGGATGTATCATCCGAATTTCCTGTGGAATCTGCCTTCACAACCGTGGTCGGCAGGGCACAGATCAACAATGCCAGACTAAGCAGCACTGCGGTTACTTTACTACGTTTCTTCATATAGACCTCCATTCTGAGACGACATGGCACGAATTTATTTTACGATGCGCTCCATCGCCTCTTTGGTATTCTCTAAAGAGCCAAATGCAGTCAGTCGGAAATATCCTTCTCCGCTCGGTCCGAAACCGCTTCCCGGTGTTCCGACGATGTTCAGGTTCTCAAGCAAATAATCGAAGAACTCCCAGGATGTCATATTGTCCGGCGTCTTCAACCAGATATATGGTGCGTTTACACCGCCAAATACGGTATATCCGGCATTTGTCAATCCCTCGCGGATGATCTTTGCATTGTTCATGTAATATGCAATCTGCTCTTTTGTCTGTTTCTTTCCTTCCGGACTGTATACCGCTTCACCGGCGCGCTGGATGATATAAGGTGCTCCGTTGAACTTGGTTCCGTGTCTTCTCGCCCAGAGACTGTTCAGTGACACACCGTCACAGGTAAGCTCTTTCGGAATTACGGTAAATCCAAGACGAGTTCCGGTAAATCCGGCATTTTTGGAGAAACTTCTCATCTCGATCGCACATTTCTTCGCGCCATCGCATTCGTAAATGCTGTGTGGTACGTCGTCCTCGGAAATGTATGCTTCATAAGCTGCATCATAAATGATAACAGCACCTTTTGTCAAAGCAAAGTCAACCCATTTCTGAAGTTGATCTTTATTTAATGTCGTTCCGGTCGGATTGTTTGGACAGCAGATGTAAATGATGTCCGGTGTCTCTTTTGGAAGTTCCGGTACAAAATTATTTTCTGCGGTACATGGCATATAAATTACATTTGACCATGCTTCTTTCTCTTTCACGTAGTCTCCGGTTCTACCTGCCATGGCATTGGTATCTACATAAACCGGGTAAACCGGATCACATACTGCGATACGGTTATTCTGTGCGAAAATGTCTCCGATGTTTCCGGAATCGCTCTTTGCTCCGTCGCTGACGAAGATCTCATCGATGGCAATGTCCACGCCGCGTGCTTTGTAATCGTTTTCTACGATCGCACTGCGCAGAAATTCGTAGCCAAGATCCGGTGCATACCCGTGAAATGTCTCAGCATGAGCCATCTCATCAACGGCTTTGTGCATTGCGTCAATTACTGCCGGCGCAAGAGGAAGTGTTACGTCTCCGATTCCGAGACGGATCACTTTTTTGTCCGGATTTGCTTCTGTATACGCATTTACTTTCTTCGCAATCGTCGAAAAAAGGTAACTTCCAGGTAATTTTAAATAGTTGTCATTAATTTTATACATGTCATTCCTCCATACAAATTGATACTGATTTATCTGCTGATTCTTGCTTCATTATCGCTGTACACGTGCTCCTGCACCACCCATGATAGCTTCTACTTCTTTCTTGCTTGCCATCGTAGTATCACCAGGGGTTGTCATTGCCAATGCACCGTGAGCTGCACCATAATTTACAGCAAGTTCGGCATTTTCTGTTGTCATCAAACCATAGATCAGACCGGAAGCAAAGGAATCTCCGCCGCCGACACGGTCCATGATCTCAAGTCCTTTGTAATCTTTGGCTTTGAAGATCTCTCCATCTGCCCAGCAGATTGCACTCCAGTCATTGACTGTCGCTGTCTTTACTTCACGAAGTGTCGTTGCTACAGCTTTAAAGTTTGGATAAGTCTTCGCTGCCTCGTTGATCATTTTCTTATATCCGTCCAAATTCAATTCTTTCAGATTGGCATCATTTCCCTCGATCTCAAATCCAAGACAAGCCGTGAAATCTTCTTCATTTCCGATCATTACGTCTACGTATTTGGCGATTTCTTTATTTACTTCCTGCGCTTTCTCGATACCGCCGATTGCACTCCACATGGATGGACGGTAGTTGAGGTCATAAGAAACGATGGTTCCGTACTTCTTCGCTGCCTTGATGGCTGCCAATACGGTCTCGCATGACTGTTCGGACAAAGCGGCATAAATTCCACCGGTATGTAACCAGCGCGCACCCAGTTCGCCAAAGATATAATCAAAGTCAAAATCTTCCGGTTTTGCCTTTGAAATCGCTGTATTCGCACGGTCGGAGCATCCTACGGCGCCACGGATACCAAATCCACGCTCGGTAAAATTCAAACCGTTACGGCATACACGTCCGATTCCGTCGGTCTCCATCCATTTGATCAAAGAAGTGTCGACACCGCCCTGCAAAATGAAGTCTTCCATCAATTTACCTACTTCATTGTCCGCAAATGCCGTGATCACACCTGTGTTCATGCCAAAGCATCTTCTCAAGCCACGAACTACATTGTACTCACCGCCGCCTTCCCAGGCACGAAACGATCTTGCGGTACGAATGCGCCCTTCGCCCGGATCCAAACGAAGCATTACTTCGCCAAGCGAAACCGCATCATATTTACATTCTTCTGCGGGCCTTAAATTTAAGTTCATTTTTTCTGCCTCCAAACTGAATATTTTTCTGCCTATCATTATACAACGAAAAATTCGATGGGGCAAGTGTTTCTTTTTGAGAAAAGTTTGCACTGTTTTTGTCCGTAATGGTTCATTATCGAATTGGAATCGAGGAAAATAAAAATCGGCCTCTCTCGGTTTTTCTCGATTGCATTTCATTGATAGCTAGTTTATAATCGAAGTATAATATTTTTGAAAGGAATGATTCTATGAGAACAATTGTATTAGATGGTAAACATTACCAATTCAGCAAGTCGAAATTCGTACATATGTGCGACACATGGAAGCCTGAAGAGCATGAAAACCTAACTGCCAAAGATTATATAACAAAACATTTATGTAAAAGCAAAGATTGCTACTACAACTATTACCATGGAAGGAATGGCATGCAGCAAGATGATATTTTTGATCTAGCAGCTTTGCTTCACAAACCTAAAGACTTCTTATTAGAAGAAAAGACTGAAAAAGAAAAGGAGTATATCCCTATGAAAGAAACGAATAATACTGGTTTAGAAAAATGGAATAACATATCAGATTTCTCTAAAGCCAAAATTTTTCAGATTAACGACTATATTGATGAATGTATTTTCGCATTTTTCGCGACCTTCGATGCTCAAGACGAATTTTTCGATCTTTTAGAGGTTATGCGGAAAAATTCGATCGCTGTTCCGGATGAATTACTAGATAAAATAGAACAATTTATTTACTTTGATCTAGGCGATCTGGTGGACAATCCAGAGGATATTCGCAGCCAGCTACCACCAATTTCTGATTCCATAGAAGCCAGCAAGACGCGGAACAAAAAACTGAATGAACTCGAAGATGTTTTTATGGAGGAACATTATATGCCCTTAAGAGCCATAATAAAGAAATCTTTATTAAACTAGAACTGGAGGTATTATATCTATGCTTAACTATTCGCAAAAGCGACTACTTGAATATGCAATGGAACAAGAAATATGTAATAATAAAGGGGGAATTAATACACGGGTATTAATATCTCGCGTTATTTCAAACCTTGATACTAGTATCATCCCTCAGCTGAACCGGCACCATGCTGCGGGCATGATAAACTGGTTATGTCGAAACTATAATCATAGCATTATAGTAAAATCCCATGGATATTCTGTAATATTATGATTGCTGATTAATTTGATTTGTAAAGACGGAGCTTGGAAATCAATTTTCCGCTCCGTCCTCTTTTATTAATTCTTTTAAATCTCCACCTTTAATAACGGTTTCATTATATTTACATCCATCTGAATCAAATGTTTTATCTAACAAAGCCAAGCATGGTTCAAACTCGGGCTCATCCTCCATTCTCTCCAGCAAAATCTTTAGTTGCTGCTTAGACTCAACAATTACGTAATCAGCAAGAGCATCCCCCGCACAAATTGATTTATTATATAAAATACCACATATTCTATCTTGTTCTTCTCTCCCCTCAAAGCAACTATGTTCACTGGTTAAACTCTTCATAATGTTCTCTTTGCCTAAACGTAATAGCTGATCATTTTTATATTGCTCTCCATTCTTCTTTAAATCGGGGCAATCAAGAACATCTGTTAAAAACTCATTGCCTTTCAAAACAATTTTATGAGCTTTTCTATTATTTAAATTCTCAATCCAATAATCCCATTCTCCGATAAACACATCTAGAAATCCCTGACTATTTCCTCGCTTTTTATACCGTTCCTCATATTCTCCCTTAAGAGATATATCCGGAACGACAATGGTATACGGAATGTGATCCCTATCCAAAAAATCCATAATGATGCCAATAGTTGGAATTACAATATATTTTTCCGGGCAGTATCTTATTAAACATTTAATTACGCAATAATAGTACAAAAACCAATCTTTCCGAAGTTTTAGTTCCTCATGCGCCTTAATACTCTCATCAGCACCTATCTTTCTTGACACGTCAATAAAATTACTATATTTAAAAGGCATGCAAATCACATCAATCGCATGAGGATTTTGCTGACAAAACGTTGTTTTTCCTACTCCTGAGAATCCTGCTATGATCATAATTGTCCTCCATTCCATCTTTTCCATTGCATATTATCATTCTTCTCCGGCGATATGTATTCAATCTCTAACATGGGGTTAAACCCGTCAAAGAAATAGCCGTTATTATTAACAAAAATTGTTCCAGCTAAGCTCTCCGGAATACCCTCTTTCTTCTCAATAAAAATCCCCTGTGGTTCTATCGTCCATCTGCCCGTCTCATGCGCAATCAAATCTTCAAACGAAATAACTACGCTTTCTTCCCTGCGCATGTTAGTAAGCTTAAACCTAAAATCTTTTAGTTCTAATTCAGGATAATCACAATACGAATAATCAGGGGCGTATTTAACAAGTAACTCATTATTGCATGCTCCCGATCTGCGGGTACAATTATGACTTACCAACATACCTTGCCAAAATTTAGGAATATAATGTTCTTTTCCTTTCGGATGATCCTCGTTGTATCGTACCAAAATACCGCTATTATCCCCCATAGGGTCAAGGTATCCATATAAATCATTGAAACTCAGAGCGAGTTCATTTTTTGTTTGCTTATCGATCAGTACAAATTGAAATTCATCTAATCTCATTTTTTATTCCTCCAATCTCTCTTTATTAAAGTAATAGCCTTCTCAACCGTTATTTCCTTCGTTAGTAAAAGAAATATCGGAAGAGACAATTTAGACATAAGCTCTGGAATAGTGGCTGTGCAGTAATCTTCTGTTTCCATGGGGGCCATCTCATAGTGATCATAATCAATGACTGTCGTCGCCGTCAGATCATAGCATCCATCTTCTGTAATATAAAAGCGCGGTGTCTGCAAATGATGTGGGGCATATAACTTTCCTCCAATTCCATCATGCGAAAACGGCCATATTCTTGCATTAATAAAATTCATGAGCCTATACATATCAGCTAAATCATCAGATCTTTCTTTAATCCAACCTGATGCGTTCTCAGAAAAGTAAACCCTGGTTTCCATACAAGTATCCCAAAAATAAATACTAGATTCCAGTATGCTATTCGGGCATGTTGTATAACCTTCAAAGACCATTACGATACAACTACCTCCATCACGTAAATGCTCAAAAAATGTAATATTCTTTTTCTTAAGATAGGCGATCATTTTTCGTCTTGCTTCAGACTTATTCATATTAAACATCTCCTTTATTCTTTATCTCTTCTCTGTTTTCACGCAGTTCCGCAATAGTCATAGGTCTGTGATGTGATTGCACAAAGGCCACTGCCCTCTTTATCCCTTGCACAATTTGGATTTCCTGTTCTGAATATTCACCGTAGTCCGTCACAATATCTGTATGTTCCGGATTATGCAAAATCTCAACTAGGACATCTTCAAACCTATGGGCGTGATCCATCTCACCATTATGCATGAAATGATATATTAACCCCGTTCCGGAGAACTCCGCTGCAATATAATTTGCATCTCCACTTTCAAAACCACATCCCATCTGAACACACCAAAGACCGGTAGCCTCATATTGAACCGGGATATAATTACCAAGATATCTATGCTCTAATAAATCATCTGAACCACCAGCATATTCAGGCTTATTATTATGGGTTTCACCCATAGCGGCCTTTTTGCTATACAAATTCGTGAGGTAATTGAGATATGCCCTTCTTTCATCTTTTTCATTCAAAGTCATACGCTCAATATATATTGGATTAATATGCTCATGTTCAAACTCTCCCTGATAAGCCACTCCGTCAAATTTAATGTCTACACAAACCTGAACATCTGAATAATCCCCTTTAAGCTTTTTATAAAACTCATAGTCCTTATCAGAATAATTGAGTATAATTCCTACTTTTTCACAAAACTCAGTTGTATTCCAGTCTCCATAGAGACTTCTTACTATGTCACCATGCCTGAAATCATGTGGAATAAATACAAAGTCAAACAGTGATTCATTATAAGACAATGCCCCTAATCCCGTATTACATTTTCTGGAATACTTCCTATCCTTTTTAATCTGAACTAATGCCTTTGATATCCTATCCTTTAATGCATCATCAGATATTTTGTTCATAAAAACATTTAGCCACTTTACTTTTTCTTCATATGAAATCATAATGTGATTTGCAACAATCGTAGCCTTCTCCAAGTCCGTGAATTCATGATGTATGCTATGCAGGTAAGCCCTTGTATCTTTTGATGGAATAAATTCATCAATAAAATCTTTTTCCATTTTATCCTCTCTATACTTTCTTATTTATTTTGCACAAAAAAGCTTGTATTTAAGCCATTTGTACAATGATTAACTCTCTAACTGATTCAAGTCGCGCAGAATTATTTCAGGAAAATACTTTATTTGATTCATAGCCTTTTGTAGGTCTTCCGCGAATTTTTTTCTTCCTTCTATCGAAAATGCTCTTACTCGCATATCAATGATTGCACTAGCTTGAATGTCTGAAAATCCTAGCTGATTCATAATTTGCAATTTTGCATCAGAACCATCTTGAGAATGCTCAACTACATAATAGACTTGATTTTGATGTTCCTGGGCCCAACAAAGAGCTTCAAATTGACTAATTCTATCACGCAATTTACCAATATACTCAATAATGTATTCTGCGAAATCTCCTAATACATGCCTATCATTTCCTAGTGCACATCGCCATGGAATCATCCTATCTCCAGTTATTTCTTCTACTAAGCCAGACAAGGCATTAATATCCGATATAAAAATATCATGACTCATGGACCGCTTCTCATTTAGCAATCCTAACATATCTACTGACAATTGATTCCAATTTTTCTGATAAAAGTAATACTGATTTGCACTTCCTATAAGTTGGTCAAACATTATTTTTATCTTTTCATCTATTTCTGTATCTTTCATAATGCTTTGAAGAATTGCATAAAAGTTTATTTCTTCTATCTTACTCATTGTTATAATCCGCCTTTCTGCTTCGCGAAAGTTAGCAATAGAACCATGAAAATATTAGTTGCTCTCGCTTCGCTCGTTTCTATTTTCCCTTCCTCTTGATATTTGATATAATTCTTTTATAAGACTGACACACTACAGAACACGTGGAGGTGAGTGGCGGGGCTGTATAGCGGCGACCTCGTATTGTTATATGTTGTCGGTCATCCGTTAAGGCATCAATGAATGGCGCATAACAGTAGCCCGTAAACTTATCTCTTCCAAAGTCGACTCGTTTTTGCCGGATGACCAGTCACTGTCAATCTTTTTAGTAAGATACCGTTTCAAACTCACTTGTATGATTACCGGTGAGAAGAATCGTGCTCATACAGGCACCTAATCTGATCAAACAACGAGGCTACATTATCAAAGATGATGCTGTTCCTGTTACCTGATTAGGTGTTGCGTCTATATTTACTATGCCCTTTGTTTCTTGGTTGTCTAAAATTTCTTTTTTTCAAACTTGCTCCTCTAAAAAAGAAATATGCTCCATAAGATGTTCTAGTTCAACTTTCTTTTTTTCCTTAGCGGTACGAGTGAAATCATTTATAGACATATACTGAAAATACTTGCATTGTTTAAATGACAATCCATATTTTTCATTCATATTCTTAGCAAATGTGTGAAAGTCTGAAGCATTTTCCATTATCTGAATCATATCTGAATAATTATCGGCTATTACGAAATATGCATCTAGTTCTTCTTTTGTGTTTCTTGCTTTTGCAAGCCCTCTTCTCACATCCCTTTGATAGCCTTCATCGCTTGTATTAAAAGTATGATTTTTATTGTTTTTCTTCTTTTCTCTCCACACTTCTATCTGCTCTATCTTATTCATACATCTCGTATATTCTTCCTTAGTCATCATCTCCATGCGAATCTGTGAAAGCTTTCTTATTTGATAATCCGAAAGATTATATTTTTCTTTTAGTGCGATAATCATATCATCACGTTTTTCCGCTGTTTTGATCAACTCCACAACCTCGGTACTATGTTCATAAAGCCAAATATAGTCCTTACAAAGTTCATAATCCGTATCGTAATACTTCGACTCCGTATTATCTTCGTATTTTCTGCCCTTTTTTATTGTTCCATGCATCACTTTATAATCACTATATGAAAATTCGTTTGTGCTCACATCAGCTCTACACCCAATAGTTTCATACTCTGCCAATTCATTTATTGCCATGGCATATGCTTTCGAAAGAGCTGCATAAATACTATTGAAATCATCAACATACACACTAATACGCTGCACTTCACCTGGATATGATTCGGGTACAGACTTGCCAAATCTTTCTATAAAAATACTACATTGATTAGTTCTCAATTTTACCACTCCTTTTGTTCTTAAAAATTACTTAGTGTCCCCATTACCCCATTAATGCCCTTATTCTTTCAAAGTCGTACTCCCTTATTATTTCAGCACCATCGGAACACGCTGTCTCGTGATTTGCCACAACAATCTCGGCATCAAGGGGATCCTTAACCATCTCTTCCGCCATCATTTCGAAGAAATCATACACACTAAAGATTTCTGTGACATGCAAATAATCCAGCAAAAAGGCAAGAGGTGTATTTCCTGCCACCTGCGCATTGCTGTTTCTCGCCAAATTCAACCAAATAAATTCATTTTTCAACAGATCTATGCCAAACAAATATGCAAATGTGCTCTCACAGTCCACAAGAAAAGCTGATTCTACGGCTTTTGGCTCGTATATTTCTCCACTGTCATTCTCATCTCTCAGCATATAACCAGCTTTACAAAAACACTTATTAAAGTTCACTCCTGAGAAAACATTGTCGCAAAATATAAGATACCGGTATTCCGGATACCATGCTTTAAACTCTGGAAGATTAATATCAAAGTATTCAGAGCCACCATTATAACCGCTTGTTTCATCACCGGAATATGTAATCGCATCAGATTGTTGTGCAGCCATTGTCCTCCACGAAAACTCCCTGATCACGCCTTCTTCTGTAAGCGCAAACGCAGAAAGGTCAATATCATTTACTTTTTCCCAATAAGTAAATGCCCGCAGCTTTTTGCCATCATCAAAAGGAAGCCGCGACCCTTTTGAAAGAACTCCGAATCCGCCCTGACTGGTATTTTCCGCAATCGGAAGTGCGTAATTTTTCATTTCCGGATCAACATATACCTTGCCAAGTCTATTCTTCAATCGCTCTTTCAGCCTTGACC
>ERZ780157.1776-NODE-1776-length-22245-cov-22.675169_pt1 | contig 22245 bp, 18 predicted proteins | sample MGYA00511169_ERZ780157 | MGnify/ENA primary metagenome ERZ780157 (study PRJEB29588, sample SAMEA1965149) | human gut metagenome | biome: human gut; feature: human-associated habitat; material: faeces | place: Denmark | collected 2008/2010 ... | reverse complement strand
ACACACACACACACACACACACACACACACACACACACACACACACACACACACACAGAGCAGGCGTATTATAACGGATACGCGTGCGCGTGTAATATACCACATAATAGTCATTTACAATCTTTTTCCGCAAATAGGAAACAATTTCTTTTTGCGGATTTTCGTGTGTCTTATTCCTCATTCGTCGAACCACGTCCTTGCCATCCGGTGTCGGGCATAATTCCTATTGCCTTATGACACTCCTCCCCACCACAGCCGTATGGATGAACCTCGCCGAGTATGGTGCAACAGGAACGATGTTTCTGTGCGCTGCTCTGCTATGGTGCCGGAGGCATGAGAACCGCAAACAGCGGATTTTGCAGGCTGCGGCTTTTGTCATGGGCGGCGCATGGCTGCTGTCCCACCTGCTGACGACCTGCAAGGCGGGGATGCCCGAAAGCTATCCGTTGCTCCCTGTCCTTCCGCTTTATGGGGGGTGCTGGTTTTTACTGTTCCTGCTCCTTTATCCGGCAGAAGCTATCCGTCCGGGATGGAGAAACGCATGGTTGCTATTCCTTCCGGTGATTGTCCTGTCCGTTATTCCGGCGGTGGTTCCTGTCGAGTTCCGGGAACTGCACTCTTATACCGAACTGTTGGAATCTATCGGTGAACCGAATGTCTGGTTCCGGCTGTTAGCCCTGTCCGTGTTTCTTCTCCCTTATCCTGTATTGCGGTTTTGTGTGCCGTACCATTGGCGGCAGAGCAGCGTGGATGCGAAATGGATTCGTGCCTATGCGTCGGCGGTGCAGGGTGTCGGGGTATCGTATTTCCTGTTTATGGCGACGGGGTCACTTGTTTCCTGTGCAATCTTCCTGACCTGCTGCACGCTCTTTAGCGTGTATGCCGCCTATCAGGAATTGTATGTGCGCCTGTTCCCCGGCGATGTGCAGACACCGCCGGAAAAGAGAAAAAAACATTTTGCTGAATATCAAAATAAAACATTATGAGAATAAAGGTTTCAATCATCCTGTTTGTATTTGCTGCCTTTGCGGTGTCCGCACGGGCGCAAAGGGTGGAGCCGCCGACCGGTGCGGCGGGCGATTCGGTGGTGTACCGTTCTGCCGTGTGCTTTCCCAAGAACGAAGGCGCGTGGATTCCGCAAAGCCAGTACAAAGCCGTGGGCCGCATCCTGCGGTGGGCGCAAGCGAATACCGGTGTGCCTATCGTCATTACCGGCTGGGCGGACGAAAGCGGTACGGCGGCGTTCAATGAACAACTGTCTCTGCGCCGTGCCCGCACCGTGCGCAATTACCTCGTGAAGAAAGGCATTGCACCGGAACGGATCACGTTCGAGGGTTGCGGCATAGACACCGCAGCGGAAAGCCCGGAGAAAGCCCGCCGTGCCGATGTGCAGGGCATTATCAGGCTTGCCCTCGCGGATGCACCGGAAGTACAGGCGGAAACCGAACCCGTACCCGTGAAGCAAGAAGCGGAAGCCGAAAAGGTTGCGCCGCCTGTCCCGGAAAAAGAAATAACGGTGGCAGAACAGCAACAAACTGAACCCCCGGTTAAAGTGCAACAAGCGGAACAACAAACCGTCACAGCCAAAGAAAAAACAGAAGCGATAACGGCACAACCGGAACGGCAGCCGGAACAAACCGTAAAGATAACGCCGGAAACCGCATCTTCTTCTCCCCGTTACCTCGCCGTCAAGACCAACCTTGCGGCATGGGCGGGTACAATAATGAACCTTGCCGTCGATGTGCAGGTGAGCGAACATTTCTCTGTAGAGCTGCCCGTACTCTGGTGTCCGTGGTACGTGAGCAGCGAGCACGCCATCAAGACCTTTACCGTGCAGCCCGAAGCCCGTTACTGGCTATCGAAACCCGGCAAGGGGCATTTCTTCGGTGTACATGCCCATGTGGGCTGGTTCAATGTGAAATGGAACCGCGACCGTTATCAGGACACCGAGCGTCCGCTCTTGGGCGCAGGTATCAGCTACGGTTATCTGCTGCCCTTTAATGAGCATTGGGCGGGCGAGTTCACCCTCGGCGCAGGCTATGCCAACATGCGCTATGACACCTGGTATAATATAGATAACGGCGCACGCATCGACACACGCACCAAGAATTATTGGGGTATCACCCGCGTAGGGCTGTCCGTGGTCTATCGCTTCAACCTTAAAAAATAACGGCTTATGAAACAGAAATACACGATAGGATTTATCGCCCTTGTGCTGACAATCGTCCTTGCCGGTTGTGTACACGATTACCCGTCCATGACGGAAGACGGCGAAGAAGGCATCGACCCCACGCTGGTAGAAGTCAATACCGAAGTAACGCTCGATCTGGAACTTGTTCCGCTGGAAATCATCACGCAGCAGAATGCACGCAGCGGAACCACGAAAGCCCGTGCCGGAGAACAAACGGACTACCGCCGCCGCTTCATCATCGAGGCGTGGAGGGAAGGCAAGCCCACAGCCCGGCAGGTAACGGTGATGGAGACCGCCGAAGAAGAAAACGGCGACGGGAAAATCTCGCTCCCCATCCGTCTGAAACTGCACGCGTTGGCCTATACCCTCGCTGTATGGACGGACTACGTAAAGGCAGGCACGACGGACGACCTTTATTACGACACCAAAGATTTGCAATACGTAGCCTGCCGCGACCCCTACACGGGCAGCACCGACTATCGGGACTGCCTTTATGGAACCGCCGCCCTCGACCTGCGGCAGTACCGCGACGCGTGGAACGCCAAGGTTCAGGTAAAAGTGGAACTGGTGCGACCATTGGCGAAGTACGAACTGATAGCTACCGACGTGCAGAAGTTCCTGCAAAAAACGCAGAAGCAGCGAGCCGGAAGCACGGCATACACCATCACCGTCAGTTACGGTTTCTACTTCCCGCTGGGCTTCAACGTGCTGACCGGCAAACCCGGGCGTTCGGAAATGGGTGTGGCGTTTACCGCTCCGCTTGCCGTCACGGACAACGGCAGCGGAGAGTGTACGCTCGCATCGGACTACATCTTCGTGAACGGAGAGGAATCGTATGTTCCGTTGAGCATCGAAATCAAGGACGACGCAGGCAACGGCATCAGCCGCACCACAGGCATCGACGTGCCTTACCGCCGCGGCCACCTCACTACCGTGCGGGGGCACTTCCTGACCAACCGCTACGACACGGGCATCGGTATCGACCCCGATTTTGATGACGACGATATAAATATAGACCTCGATGGTCCGCTACAATAATAAAACGAGTGAATTACCAATAAATTAAAAATTAAAATTACCAAGCACATGAAAAAGTATCATCTTTACCTTTGGTTCATCGCCCTCGTGGGGCTGATGACCGCGTGCAGCCAGGACGAAGCCGCCGAGCCGCAGACCTATGAACCCACCAGCGTAACCCTCAGCGCAAGCGTGGACCGGAGCATACAGACACGGGCTATAACCATGCCGAGTGATTGCAAACTGCGCTATATCCTCGAAGTATGGACAACGGGCGAAAGTCCGGTACTTAAACTCCGCAAAGAAGAACTGAAAGAGGACTTCAGCGGAGTGGACTTCACTTTCGATCTGACCGATGCCGGAGACTACAACGCACTCCTGTGGGCAGACTTTATTCAAGCGAGAGTAACAACACCGACAACGCAAACTATTTCCGGGGTTGAGTGTGACCATTATCAGGACCTTAACTTCAAGACCACCGAGAACCTGAAAAATATAATCCGTACCCCTGCAGGCAATATACCAACTTTACATAATGACGCTTTCTGTGCCTGTCATCCAATCAGCAAGAAAACCGGGGCTTATTCCGACAATGTGCAGCTTGTCCGTCCGTTCGGGCAAATCAATATCATCGAAAAGAATGCGGATGCGCTTGCTAAAGTAAGTAAGACAAGAGCCGTTTTCAATGTTCCTAAAGGCTACAACGTCGAAAACGGCATGCCTACCAGCGAGACAGAAGAAGCCACGAAGACTGCAGCCTTTTACCCGTTGAGCGGTTCCAAAAATGACTGTACCGCCAACCTTTTCTATGACTACATCTTTGCCCCCACCACGGGGCAGACCACACTGGGCGAAATCAAACTGACCTTTACCAGCAATGACGACAATCTTCAAATCGGAGATTTCACAATCCCCGCCAATATGCCCGTTGAGCGCAACAAGCGCACCAACATCAGCGGACACATTGTTTCGGTTTCCGATGCGCCGAACAATGAAGCCAAGCTCTCCGTCACCATCAGCGACGGCTGGAGCAACGACCTGATAGAAAAAGATGCCGACGTGGGCAACTACTATTACGAGGACGGCACATGGTCTACTATCTTTAATAATAAAAAGAAGTGCATCGGCATCGTGTACGAAGTGAATGCTGACGGCAAGAGCGGTAAGATTATGGGGCTGACGCAGACTAATTCAGAGAAATGGAGCACAGAGAATATCGTAACGGGAGCAACCAATCCAACCGACGGTCGGGCAAATATGACAACCATCGCTAACTTGATTGCAAATTCTGGTGGCAACAAGAGCTGGGATAATTACCCTGCCTTCAAGTGGGTGACAGAGCAGAACAATAACACTGGCAACTGGGATGCCACAACTGACAAGTGGTATTTCCCTGCCAAAGATGAGTTAAGCACATTTTACACAGCTTATGATACTTACGGTAAAGATAACTTCAATGCTAAGATAACCACAGCAGGTGGAACAGTGATCACCAACATCTACTTTTATCCGAGTTCGACGGAGAGCAGTAGCACCAGTTACTGGTATACGGACTTCAGCGACGGCACCACGAGCACCCAGGAGAAAGGATACAACGTCGCAGTGCGTTGCATCCGTACATTTTAATGCCACAAGGCTGATTAGCCCTTTAGCAGCCCGTCTTGATGGGCTATTTAACACTTTGCGGCGCAGCGTCAAAAACTGCCCATGGAAGTGAAAGAAATGAATAACAGCAGAGTTTAATTGGTAAAGGGTGGTACTTCCGGGCATGGACGGACACTATTGGGGAAGTCCGTGCCCGTCCACCCGCCGCCTTTCAAACTCACTGTAAATTCAATTCAAACAGCTATTCGGACAGCCATGCGTTAATGTCCGGGTGTCAGATAAGGCACTTCCCCGCCTCGCAGCGGGGAATAGCGCAAACGAGAGAGATTCAACTAATTTATTAATCACAACAGCAAGACAGAAAGATACGCCATGACTGAGAAGGAAACAATACCGGGAGCATTCAAAGCCCTCATAACAGGCTACGGCATCGTGGGATTCGATTATGCCTATATCCCTGCGACTTCTGTTCCTGAATTTTCTTTGAAAGGCGACAAACCTTTCACAATCTTCACTACGGTTTGTTTCAAAAACACACAGAACGGATCGATTCTCGAACAGCAGGATATGTTTCAGATGGGTATCATGGATGGATTGCTCTACGTTGCGGCAATAGATTGGTGTGCCATTAAGTTCTCGGAATATAAGGTAGCTGGGTTTGTCACCGACCATTGGTATTCCATTGCCATAGTCTATGACGGCAAAATCTTGTCCGCATGGCTGGAAGGGGAAAAGAAAGATTCTTTCAAATGCAAAGCACCCTACAAAGGAAAGGCGGAAAAGGAACTATGTATCGGAAAGCGACTGGATGCGTATTTTAAGAACTTTCTCATTTTCGACCGGGCATTGTCTGGTAATGACATCAACAGCCTGACTTCCGGTGAAGAAACATTGCAGCAAGAAAGCCTCGTCTGGTTCGATTTCAGCAAATACGGAAGAAAGAGCCAAAGTCCGAACGGGATAAAAATAACAACGAAATACTTGGGCCGCATCGTCATAGTCTATCCAAGCAGGCAATTCCGTTTCACGATAGACCGTAGGTATCAGAACATAGAACAAATGCTCAACGAGCTATTTGAAACTTCAAAAACCGTCAATTTTACCGGGCGCATTGGCTACAAATCCGAAGCGGGTACTCACCATTTGGCAGGACTGGTATCCCTCGGCACATCCAAGCCGATAATGTGCGAAGTCGAAGGGGAAATCGCTACTATCTGGGAAAGTATCGACATTGCTCAAGACGTATCAAGCGGATAATCCAACAATATATAACGTCAGGCAATAAAAGGATATTGAATGATAATTTCAGTACAGTTATTTATAATTAAAATATGAAACCATAAACAAGTAATTCGAATGAAAAGACAGAACAAAAAATCGTCTCTTTTTTTGAGGGACGGCTGCATTCGCACCATTTCGCTACAGAGGAAGATGTAGCGGAAGAGTTTTACACGCTGCTCTCTGAAGCAAGAGAGCTTTATCTACAAGATGTCATAAAGGACGGCAAGCGGCATGACCGCTACGTGGATGATTTCATAAACAGCCACCGGTACATAGACTGCAACAAGGCGGTCTGCCGGAACTGCCACGAAATGAACCTCCACATCGTCAAGGGGCTGCTGACCGACTGCGCCCGCCTTGTCAATCCCCTTTTTACAGCAGACTCGTTCTCATTCAAGGAATGTCTGGAATTAAAACGGATGTACGATACATCCGGATCGTTGCCGGCGACCGATAGGCAGCGTGTCAATGAACCGATATACGACCCTCCACTCTCTTTCGGCTGTAACTTCAGCCGTGAACAGATGGCAGGTATTGTGTCTTGTGCCAATACTTGCCATCTGTTTTCTGTTTCTGTGCGCATCGAAGATATGGAAGCTCTCTTTGCCTGCAAGGAGGGCTTTCGTATTCGGGTAAACAACCTGCGCCATGTGGCCGTCCTGTTCGACGCACTGCTGGAAAACTCATTTATCCAATCCCGCTGGCAGTCCGTTCTCGACAAAGGCGGGTTCCTGTTATCCAAGGACGGCGAACGGTTTATTACCGCTTCCAATCTTTCGTCCGCGCTTTCCGCCGTCAGAAAGAACATGACATCGGTCGCCTACGGAATTAAAAGAGTTATCAAGGAACTGAAAATATAAAGCGAGAATCTCTCGCAAAAGGGGAAAGCACTATGTTGGGTCAATCCGTACATAGTGCTTTTCTATGCTTTTAAAAAAAGAACTACTTAAGATAACATTGGAATCTTTGGCGGTAAAAATAAGAGGAGCGGACGCTCTGAATATCCGGTTCAGGAATTGAAAAGGTCGCCAAGTGGAACAGTCCGATACGTTCTCTGAGTTTCAACTTTGCCATTCATGGAAAACAAATTGGCGTGTCTATTGTCCACGAAATTCTTTTCGGGGGAGCCTAATACCCCGACAGACATTTGTCTGTCGGCAGATATACAATGTTAGCAAGCATATTTAAGTATTATCAATACAATATTGAATGACTAATATTCAGTGATTCTCGATAAACTCTAATTATGATAATAATATCCATTAGTTTTTATCTTTTTGTTGCATAATATTTTATATCTTTGCATCAAATATATCGAAAGCATTAAAGATGGACAAGCCCAAAAATCGAATAAAAGAGGTGTTGGAAGAGAAAGGCATCAAGCAAACTTGGTTGGCGGAAAAACTCGGAAAAAGTTTTTGCATCGTCAATTCTTATGTCTGTAACAGACGTCAGCCGAGTTTAGATGTATTGTTCGAAATAGCAAACATCTTACAAGTTAATCCGAAAGATTTAATCAGCAGTAAATAAGCCCAAACATATGAAATGATACGAAATTCTCAAAAACTCCGAATATAGTCTTGAGCTGTTCAATCGTCTTAATGATTATCGGTTTTTGGTTGACTTTAAAAGTCGGTAAAGATAAAAACGAAGAATACAACCAATAAAATATTCCATTAGTTCACTCAAATAATATTCCTGATGAATATATTATTAGACACGAATATCATTATCCCATTGGAAGATACGAGTAGGATTCTTGACACTTCCTTTGCCGAACTGCGGAAATTATCTGCAGAACAGCAGCATTGTCTATATATTCATCCGATACAGTTTGAAGATATCAACCGAGACAAGAATCAAGAAAGACAGAAAATCGTATTATCTCGATTAAGACAATATTCGCAAATAGAGAATCCTCCCATTCTTTCCGCTCAGGAGTGCTACGAACTCGGTTTGTCACAATCTAATGACAACGACAAGGTAGACAATAATGTATTGTTTGCTTTATATCGTGGTGCCGTACACCTTCTTGTTACAAATGATGAAGGCATACACAAAAAAGCCTTACGGATTGGCTTGCAGGATAAAGTATATCGGTTAGAACAATTCTTGTTATTACTTCGGCGATATACGACTGTCCCGTTTTCTTTCGATTACACTGGTGTAAAAGAACGTTTTTTATATGAAATAAACAAGAATCAACCTTTTTTCGAGTCCTTGCGTCAATCATACGCTGGATTCGATCAATGGTTTCAGAAATGTGCCGCAGATAAGCGAAAATGTTGGTGTATCGAAAACGGAGACGGTAATGTTGTCGCAATCTGTATTTATAAACACGAACAGGATACTCGACTAACCGATAACGGGGAGATTATTTCCGGACGGATCTTGAAACTTTGTACTTTCAAGGTTGACACAATGGCTCGTGGGAAAAAATTGGGCGAGCGACTTTTGTATATCGCATTCGATTATTGTGTAAAAAACAAGTTTGATTGGGTATATCTACATACGTTCGGAGAAGAACAGAAAACACTTGTAGGACTTTGTTTAGATTATGGCTTTTATTGCCTCGGTAAATATAAACAAGATGATGTTTATATCAAGCCAATGAAATTAATGGATGATAATTGCGGTAGTTTGGATTCTTTGATAAGGTATTATCCCTACTTCAGGGATAATGAATCCGTTCAAAAATTCATTATTCCTATTCAGCCGCAATATCATGAAGATTTGTTCCCGGACTTCAGTAGCATGAAAGGCTCTTTATTCGAGAAGGATCAATCGTTATATTCTTGTCAAGGTAATACCATAAAAAAAGCTTATTTATGTCATTCTCGAATCAAATCCATTCGGAAAGGTGATATTGTCCTATTCTATAGAAGCAAAGATCGCAAATCCATACAATGTATGGGTATAGTCGAAGACGTTTTGTCTTCAGAAAATATCGACGAAGTATTTCCTGCCATTGCCAAGAGAACCGTCTACAATTATTCGGATCTACAGCAGATTCTGAATAAAAAGACGTTGGTAATACTTTTCCGGTATATTGCTCTTGACAAAGAAATATCCTATCAACAGATAGTTAAAGCTAAAGTTGAGGGATATATCCAAAGTATTAGAAAAATTGATAATCAACAATATTCAGCATTGATACATGAAAACTGAAACGATTATATTATCCATTCATCCAAGTCATATTGAAAAAATATTATCTGGGGAAAAGCAATACGAGTATCGCAAGCGTATTCCTGCGGATATACGACATATTGTTGTATATGCAACTGCGCCTATCAAAAAGATTGTCGCCTTGATTGAGATTGATTCTATTTTAAATGGGACGCCAGAAAGCGTGTGGGAAAAAACTAAAAGACATGCCGGTGTTTCCAAGGATTTTTTCATGCTTTATTTTGCCGACCATCAAGATTCTTATGCAATTAAATTTAAAACGGTTTTCAAATTAGAGACCCCGAAATCTTTAATGTGTTTGGATAATAATATTGCTGCTCCCCAATCTTATACATACCTCACAGAGACAACAGAGGAATTGTGTAATAAATTAGGAATAAAGTGATTGAGCTATGATAAACTTCGACGAATACATCCGCCAAGACGAACCGCAAAAACGGGAGAAAGGCTATGCGTGGCAGACTGCAATCGGCTTGCAGGCCGTCGATGGACTTAAACCATCCCACTATCTGATTGAAACCGCCCGAAAAGATATTGAGGGCGAAATTACGATTGACGAAGCAGAACAGCTCATAAAAAGCTACTACCAGTCGAAAGAAGCGCGTACACCTGAAGATGTGGAAATGCACGAGGCGGATACGGCATCGACCAACATTCGCCGACTTCTTACTGAAAAAACATTTGCGTTTACGCTTGTCGGACTTACGTCGGTTCATCGTCGGATATTCGATGGTGTATTCAAGTTTGCCGGTCAAATACGAGATTACAACATCACGAAAAAGGAATGGGTACTTTGTGGAGATACAGTACTCTATGTTTCCGCGCCCGATCTTCGCAAAGCGATTGAATACGACTTGGAACAAGAACGTCAGTTCGACTATTCAAAAGTGGACAGGAATGGATTAGTGAGCCACATAGCCAAGTTTGTGTCGGGACTATGGCAAATCCATCCGTTCGGCGAGGGAAATACCCGAACAACTGCCGTGTTCACGATTCTCTATCTACGTTCTATGGGTTTTGACGTAACAAATGACCTATTTGCCAATTATTCTTGGTATTTCCGTAATGCGCTGGTACGCGCCAACTACCAAAACGTGCAAAAAGGCATTATGCGCAATTCCGAATATTTGGAACGATTTTTCCGCAATCTGTTATTGGGCGAAAATAACGAGCTGCGGAATCGGTATATGGTCGTAAATGCACCGAAAGAACTGGTTACAGAGCAAGCACAACATGATAACCGTACAAGTACCGAACAACCTACCGTACAAGTAACCGAACAAGTTCTCGCTTTGTTGCTCGCCTTGTCAAACGAACAATTGTCGTTGAAAGGATTAATGGAGAAAGTCGGTTTGAAGCATCGCCCAACTTTTATAGAAAACTACATAAATCCTGCTGTTGAGACTGGTATTCTCAAGATTCTATATCCCGATAAACCCAATCATCCAAGGCAGAAATATTTGCTGACAGCAAAAGGGTTGGCCTTATATAATGATCTAAAGATAAAACATTCTATTTAATAGTTAGTCAATCTCAATTATATTACATTTCCTAAGAGACATGAACTTATTTGATAAAGACATATATACTTTTGCCGACATTCAATATTTAATCGATAATGGGGTTGAAGAATCCATACACCTCGATTTTAAGGCCGCAGGTGCTCTTGCGAAAGATGATAAAAAGAAAAACGAGATAGCCAAAGATGTGTCGGCATTTGCCAATTCCGATGGTGGAATAATAATCTACGGAATAAGTGAGATCGAGCATAAGGCAGATTCATATTCGTTTGTGGATGGCGATGTTTTTACCAAAGAATGGTTGGAGCAAATTATAAACTCCAACATTCAAAAACGAATCAACAATATCAGAATCATTCCTCTTCGCCAAGACGGAGACATAAAACGGACTGTGTATATAGTAAAAATACCGAGAAGCAACAATGCTCCGCACATGAGTGGTGATAAACGCTATTATAAGCGTTACAATTTCCAATCGGTCATGATGGAAGAATATGAAGTTCGAGACTTGTTCCACCGACATAATACCTCAACTTTATCTATTGTCGATTGGTCTTTATTCGATAATGGGGAAACATCGGATGGTAGATTTAGAAAATATAGTTTTGTCGTTCAAGTTCATAATGAAAGTAAAGTGACGGAATCATTATACAAACTTAACTGTTATATAAATAATCTCGATGTTTCCCTATATAATGTCAAATGGCGCTTAAATCAAGGACGTATTGATACGACTGAACTTTACGAGGATAGATTAAAAATATCCGATATGGGAACTTTACCATTATTTCCTAACGAGGCGATTGATATGATGAGAATTTATGTTGAAGTTCCTGTATCGAAGGTCCGTTCATTTGTGGAAGATACCAAGATCGAATTAGCACTTTTTTATGATAATGCTGAAGATACACGACATTTTTATGTCAGAAACTATATCTAAACCATAGTAATCTTCAACAACCATCAGAAAGCATAATTTTTAATTGACTGCTACATTCGGATACTATAATGCTGTTGGACCATTGCCACCATACTTGATACACATTATTGAATGTAAAAATAGGATTACAAGTAAGCTTATGCAGTAAAGTGATATAAATAGAGAATGCAGCGAAAAGAGAAAATATGCAGTGAGCTTTCATTCTCTTTTCGCTGCATGTTTTGTGAACAGTTAGATTGTGGAAATGCGTTGAAAATTCAGTTTAGTTTGTGCATTAGCCTTATATATGCTAAATCAAAGTAAACTATATTTAGGCAGGCATAGTTGCCTTTCCATATGCCTATGGTTTTATAGAAATAGTTATCTTTAGCGGAGACACAAGTTTCAATGAAGATATGAGGCAAAGACCACAAGCCCGTCCTTTTCTCTTTTGGCTGTACGATGCGTGACTGACAAGAGATAGGTAGTTGCAGAAAGTAGCTTTGAATGCGACCAAGTGCAAGGGATGAAACTAAGTGAAATGTGAAAAGCAAAGAATCGCTTAAATTATTGATTTTGTTCCTGTTTTGTTTCCTTGACGAGATATATACAATTCTATTATGTTGATATACAGTACATGGCCTATATATCTTACAACATTTTCCAGATTCCGAATAGGCAGGGATAATAACTTTCGCTTCTTGCGTTCTTATCGAATCAAGTCAAAAATGGCCGTTATCACTATAACTGCCAAGACTTTGGTGCAAAAGTAGTATATTTTTTTTGGATGTACGATATGATGAGGAGAATAAAGTGTATATGCAAACAAAGCGTGATGGTATTTGACCGTCACGCTTTGTATAGTCTGCCATTAAAAGTTGTTGTTAGAGAGAATTGTTAGAGGATTTATTTCATGGCTTCTATGGTATATCCTTGTTGTTTCAGAAGGTTCAACACTCCATTGTCTCCGGGCAGGTGTCCGGCACCGACTACGAAAAGGGTGGGGGCTTCCGTCATGATGGCAGGCATCTTTTCAACCCATGCCTTGTTGCGGTTATCCAGCATGGCTTCCATCTCACCGGGCAGCGGGTCGCATGAATTGCCGTCGCGCTCTTCCATCAGTTGCAACATGGCGTCCAGGTCTTGCTTTTCATAAGCGGTAATCAGGCGTTTGCTTTGGTCGATACCTTTCTCAATGTCGCTGATGGCGCAGTAGAGGAGGCTTGCCTGGCGTTGCAGCGTCTGGCTGTTGAACAGAATGTCTATTTGTGACTGGGCTGTTTCCAGACCGCCAATTTTCTTGCCTTGCTGTGCGGCCTGCTGCTGGAAGTAAGTGTCAAGCTGTTCTTGCGGGTTGAAGCCCGGAGTGTGTTTCATGTAGAGCAGGACGACAAGCTGCTGGTTGATGGCAGCCGGTTTCAGTTGTGCCAGCATGGCAATGTCCACCATCATGTTTTCCTTGATGGCTTTGCCTACTTCTTCGTATTGTTCGGGAGTAAAGAGGCTTTGCAGCGTGGTGTCTTTGGGCATCATCATCTGCTGTTGCATGCTTTGCATGAAGGCGGGAGTCGCCATTTCGCTCATCACAACTTCCCCGTAGACTTGGGCGGTTTCGCTCATGGCCTGCGGCATGGCGGCAATGCTGTCCTTTATACTGAGTGGAGAGAGGTGATAAGTACCGAAAATATAGGATGGTTTCTCTAATCCTTTACCGGATACTTTCCATAAAAGTTGTGCATTGGCGCTCAGCGCAATGCTGATGAATAAGAGGATGCCTAAAAGTTTCTTCATTGTTTTCTTCTTTTAATAGTTTCTGGACTATCAGTCGGGACAGAGTAAAGAAAATCACAAGAAGGGAAAAATTAGTATTATTTTATTCTTCCTCCGCAGAGCCAGTGTTGGGTGTAATATTTTTCCCGGAGGTTGCTGACTATGACTCCCTGGCTGGTGCTGGCATGTATAAACTTGCCGTCCTTGAGGTAGATGCCTACGTGTGCCACTTTTTTGCGGGAAGCACGGCTGGTGAAGAACACCAAATCTCCCTCACGCAAGTTGCGGCGGGAGATTTTACTGCTCTCTTTCAGTTGCCCGTCTGTGCTTCTCGACAGACGGGTGTGGTAAACTTTTTTATACAGTTGCGATACCAGTCCGGAGCAGTCCGTTCCACGTTTGCTGTCGCCACCTGCGCGATAGGGGGTGCCTATCCATTCGGAGGCATGGATGTATAGCTTGTGGTTGTCCTGCAGTTCAATATCCACTCCCAAACGGACGGATGCCTGCGCCAGGGCTTTGTAGTCCAGGCGTGGCGCGGAAGTATGGCAGGAACTTAAGCCTATCAATATGATGGTAAGAGCTACTATATAAGAAAGATATTTTTTCATGCTTCCGAATTTTTTTCTTCTACCGTTTTATCTTCTTTTTCCGTTATTTCTTCTACGGCTGCTTCTACTACCGTTTCTTCTACCACGGCTTCTTCCTCCACACCGACGTTGAAGTAAGCTTCCAATTCCTGCTCGGCAGAGTTGTTCTCATTTCGTATATCGCGGATAATAACACCGTTTTCTAACAATGCAATACGTGGACAAACGTCCACTGTGTGATTCAGGTTATGGCTGGAAATGATGACGGTGGCTCCGTGCTCTTCATTGTATCTTTTCAGCAAGTGTTTGATTACAGACTGTGAACTGGGGTCAAGGAAGTTGAACGGTTCATCCAGAATCAACAGTTGCGGGTGATGTAGCATAGCGGAGATGATGCCGATTTTCTGCTTGTTTCCGGCAGAATAGTTGCGTATGAATTTTTTCTGCCCCATCACTTCGCCGTTCATGAAGCGTTCGAAGGGAAGCAGGCGTTCGTCTACCTCCTCTTTCTTCAGACCGTACATCTTACCGATGAAGTAGAAGTATTCTTCGGGGGTGAGGTAGTCTATCAGGAAACCGTCGTCTATAAAGGCTCCCGTGAAGTTCTTCCAGTCCTCGCTTTTGCTGACGTCAATGTCATTGATGGTTACATTGCCCCGGTCTGCCTGCAGTAAGTCAAGAATAAGCCGGAAGAGGGTGGTCTTGCCTGCACCGTTGTTGCCTACCAGTCCCAGCATATCGCCTTGCCCGATGGTGTAGTTCTCTATATCTACGGCTTTTTTTGTGCCGAAATTCTTTTGTAAATTGTTGATGCGTATCATGTTAGTGGTTGATGTTTAATGATTTCTATTTCTGTCTACTGTCCCTGAAGCCTTCCATATTCTTGTAGCGGCGTTTCATGAGTCGGTGATATACATTCATCAGCCAGAATTTGGAAGTGGCGATGAATGCCACGCCGATGCCGATAAGTATCCAGGGGGTGACCTCTTTGCCAAAGATGGCATTCAGTGCAAAAAGCAGCAGTAAAGGTATGCCGAAAGCACCTCCTGAAATCAGATTCTGCAGACCGGTGCCTATATTCTGCCGGCTGGTCATCTTTGAATTCAGGTCGGTAGTCTTGTTGTTGTAGACTGCCAGTTGGAACAGACAGCAGTATACGGCTCCCGGAATGAATATCAGCCATGCAATGCAACCGAGTACGGATACCTTCCCGGTAACCATACCGGGAATCATCAGAATCGTAGGAATGAGCAATGCAATGCTGTACAGTATGTATTTGGCACGCAGCAGCGAGTAGATAGATTCCTTGCGGCTCATCAGTCCGTCAATGTAATTGCCTTCGTAACCCATCAGTGTGCTGAGGAACATGATGCCGAAGATAATGTAATTATAAAGGACGAAGAAATCTCTCAGACCTCCGTCATACACATCGGAAAAGCTAATGATACTACTGAACATTATCACTACACCGGTGATGGAATAGAGCGAACGCTTACAAATCTTGTTGCGTAGCAATAACTTGAGTTCCAGTCTCATGTATTCGCCTATTTCGCCGTAGCGGTCGAGGAATTTGTATTCGGATACATGTTTTATCCGTGTATCTTCCACTTTGTTCAGTTCATTGTAGATGAGTTTCTGCATCAGGGTGCGGTTGATGAACCACATGAGGGCGATGGCAGCCAGTACACCGATGAATGACAGTATATTGCCGGTGATGAACCCTTCTCCCAGATTGACAAAACAGTCGAAAAGCGGACTGTTGTCCGGAATGAATAGTGCGGCGGCAATGCCACCATATACTACTACCGGTAGTGCCAGCCACCAGATGCGCTCACCCATCAGTGTGCGGCACAACAAGAACCAGTAGTTATTGAATACCATCAGCAGCCAGATGCCAATGCAATAGGTCAGCACACCACTGATTCCATAGAATTTGGTGACGGTGATGATGGAAAACGGAACAAACAGAAACAGCCAGAACAGATTGAAGCCATCCAGTCCGGAACGGATCAGCAGGAAGTCGATAAGACGGTTCCGCTTGATGGGAAGCAGCAGGTAGGGCTTCACTTCCTGGGTGGGTGTTTTTTGGAAAGGCAGGCGTATCAGGAAATCCAGCACAAGGACAAATATCAATCCGGAATTCATTACGTGATAGGCTTCTGTGGCACCGCCGTCAAAGGCGAATGCAAAGGTCGTACCGAAGAATATCAGGTAACCGGCCCAGAAGACGAACATGAAGTACATCCAGAATTTTCCGAATTTACTTTTTTCGTACATCGGATTTCGTTTTTCTGCCAGTTTTCCGTGCTTGCGCAAATCTAAGAAAAGACTCATAGTATTTGTATATATAGAGTTTGTATAAAAAAAGCTGCGCTGCCTTTCATCGAACAACGCAGCCTTCTGTGTGTATGGCTCTCTTATTCTTTGTCAGGAGTTTCAGGACTGATCATTGATACCTCAATCTCGTTCTTCTGCTTGAACAAGTCGTCGGTGAACTTCTGGATGTCCTTCACGGTGATGCTGTTGACAATCTGTTCGTAATCCTTTATCGGATTCATACCGGTGAACAGGTATTCGTCAATGCTTCCCAGCCAGTAGCTGTTCTCCTTCAAGTCTTCGGCATGTTTCTTCAGCATGAACTCCTTCACTTTATTCAAGTCTCCTTCCGACGGACCTGCTTTGGCGATGTTGTCGAGTTCTGCAAAGATAATCTGCATCAGCTTTTCTCTTTTTGCCGGAGCGGTTTCGAATACAATCTGCAAGAGAGCCTTTTCTTTCGGATATTTGCTTAATTGGCCGCCTACATATACACCGTAAGTGCCCCCTTCGTCTTCACGTACCTTGGCTGTATAAACCAAGTCGAGAATCTGGCTGGTCATACTCAGCAGGATGTCATTTTTCAGGTCGTACTTGCAGTCACCGTTCAGCAGGACAAAGTTCGACGCTTTGGCAGTTTCCTGCTTCCGTACGAATTCGTTCTTATAAACTCCCTGGCGCATGTCCACTTTATTGTCCTTGAATGTTTCCTTGCGGTTGATGGCAGGCAGTGAACCCAGGTACTCGGCGATGAGTGGTTTCATTTCCTCCACATTCACATTTCCTACAAAGATAAAGGTAAAATCGCTGGCATCTTTGTAGCGGTCTTGATACATGGACAGAATCTTGTCATAATCCATCTTGTCAATCATGTCCGCCTTTATTCTGGCTCTTCTGGGATGGTGCATGTAAATACCGGCCGAGACAGAGTCACTGAACGCCACCTGGGGATTCATTTCCATATTCTGCAAAGCAGCTTTGTTGCGGTTCTTGTAGGATGCGAAGGCATCGTCGTCACGGCGTGGAGCGGTGAACGTCAAGTAAGTGAGCTGCATCATTGTTTCGAAGTCTTTCGGTGAACAGCTGCCATTGACGGTTTCTGTCTTGTCACCGATACCATAGCTGACGGAAGCTTTCTTGCCGGCCAGAACTTTTTCCAGGTCTACGGCACTGAAATTACCCAGACCACCGACACTCACTGCATCCAGTCCGTTGATGTTGATGATTTCCGAGTCGGGGAACAGGGAACTACCGCCTAGGCTGACTCCCTTCATGCGGATTTCGTCTGCCTTGAAGTCTGTCTTCTTGATAATGACCTTGACTCCGTTGGAGAGTGTCAGCGTTGTAGTGCCGAATGTATCATCTGTCTGCTCGGATACAATCTTTCCGCCTTTCGGGGCTTCGGCCATCAAAGGTTCATCCGACACCTTGTCTACGTAGGCAGTCAGTTTTTCAGCTTTAATGTCTTTCAGAATCTTCTTGATTGCATCTTCTGTCGGCATTTTCAATCCTTCCTTATCCGGACCGAGAATTGCGACTACCTGGTTACTGTCTGTCACGAGGGCTTGCATCATCTGGTTCAGTGCGGCAACCGGAATGGCGGGAGCTATCTGATTGATGATGGCGTATTCGTTTTCGATGCCCGGAATCGGTTCGTTATCGAGGAAATGACGGACATATTCATCCACGTACTCTTCATTCTTGCGTTTGTCACGCTCGTTATAAGCAGATTCCAGTTGGCGCAGATATTCGGCACGGGCACGGTTGTATTCCGTTTCCGTAAAGCCGAATTGGCGGGCGCGTTCTGTTTCGCGCAGGAGAGTGGCTATTCCATTTTCTATGGCATCTTCCTTGCAGACAACGACACCGGTGAAGGCATCTTTGGTTTTGGCAACAAAGAAATCATCGTCATAAGTGGCGGCATATATATAAGGAGGATTGGCGGTCTGTACCAATTCGTTCAGACGCGCATTCAGCATATTGTTGATGAGCGTGGTTGCATAATTCTGTACCAGATAGCCCATGTCGCCTTTCTGCTCGTCAGGAGTGGCTTCGTGCTTGTTGAAGATGAGGGCTTGTACATTGGACTGTTCCTTGTCCTGATAAACCAATACAATAGGCTCCTTGTTGTCGTTTACCGGATAGTACTCGCGTTTGGCAGCATTGGGCTGGGCGGGAATATCAGAAAACATTTTCTTGATTTGGGCTTCGATGGCGTCCACATCTATATCGCCAACTACCACAATACCCTGAAGGTCTGGACGGTACCACTTTTCATAGTAGTCTCTCAAAGTTTGCGGTTTGAAGTTCATAACGACCTCCATCGTTCCGATAGGGAAACAAGTGGCATACTTCGTTCCTTCGAACATGACTGGAAGCATCTTCTCCTGGAAGCGTTGTATGGCGCTCATACGGGTGCGCCATTCTTCGTTGATGACTCCGCGTTCCTTGTCTATTTCCTTCGGGTCCAGGGTCAAATCGTTACTCCAGTCGTGCAGAATCAGCAGGCAGGAGTCGATGGCTCCCGGAGTAGTGACCGGCACATTGGAAATGTTGTATACGGTTTCGTCTACGGAAGTATAGGCGTTCAAGTTCTCACCGAATTTCACCCCGATACGCTCCAGGTATTGCTTCAGTGCATCACCGGGGAAGTGGGTCGTTCCATTGAAACACATGTGTTCCAGGAAGTGGGCAAGGCCGCGCTGGTCGGCTTCTTCCTGAATGGAGCCTACCTTTTGGGCAATGTAAAAGTCGGCCCGGTTTGCAGGCTGGCTGTTCTTGCGGATATAATAGGTCAATCCGTTGTCCAACTTTCCGATACGGACATTTTTGTCGACCGGGATAGGCGGCATTTGCTGTGCAAATACCTGCTGAAAATTGCAGCAAAGAATTAACGCTACAATCCATAAACCACGTAATAGATGTTTCATATTATTATGAATTTAAATTGTTCTTGAACTATCTGTCGGACAGCCCTTGGATAAATCACAACTTCTGTTGTTTTTTTCGGATTCCATTCCGGATAAATGGAATTTATCTGACTGCTTCCCGGATGCGGACCAATTTGGTCAGCAGGTCTTCCAGCAGGTCGAGTTTCAGCATGTTGGCGCCGTCACTCTTGGCTACGGCGGGATTTTCGTGGGTTTCGATGAACAGTCCGTCTACACCTACGGCAACACCGGCTTTGGCTACGGTCTCGATAAGTTGCGGCATACCTCCCGTGACGCCACTGGTCTGGTTGGGCTGTTGCAAGGAGTGGGTTACATCCAGGATGACGGGGAAACCGAAGGTCTGCATTTCGGGGATGCTGCGATAGTCGATGACTAAATCCTGATAACCGAAAGTAGTTCCGCGTTCCGTCAGCATGACGTTCCTATTGCCTGCTTCCACTACTTTATCAGCCGCAAAGCGCATGGCAAGCGGAGAGAGGAACTGCCCTTTCTTGATGTTGATGGTTTTTCCGGTTTTGGCGGCGGCTACAAGCAGGTCTGTCTGCCGGCAGAGGAAGGCGGGAATTTGCAGAATATCCACATATTCGGCAGCCATGGTGGCTTCTTCGGCTGCATGAATGTCGGTCACGGTAGGTACTCCGAAGGTGGTGTGCACTTTTTGCAGTATCTTCAGCGCCTTTTCGTCGCCGATGCCCATAAAGGAATCCAGGCGGGAGCGGTTGGCTTTGCGGTACGACCCTTTGAATACATAGGGGATTTGCAGTTTTTCGGTGATAGTCACGATACGTTCGGCAATGCGCATTGCCATTTCTTCTCCTTCGATGACACATGGACCTGCCAGTAGGAAGAAGTTTCCGGCAGGATTATTCTTTAATTCAATCATAGGTTGTTACTGATTAAGTATTTTCAATTGGGTATAATCAATGTTATTGCTTCATGCAGTACGCTGATGTCCAGTGGAAAATGACGGTCAAGAATACGTCCGTCCAAATCGACAGAGGCATTTTGCGCACGCAGCACTTTTACTTTTTGCGTACGGTAGGGCATCACTACCTTATGGTTCAGAATCCGCCCTTGGATAAGCATCCACAATCCCGACCATAGTTGCAGCAATTCGGGACGGTAAATGACGGAAACATCCAGCCAGCCATTATAGGGCACTGCACTAGGCGCTTGTCCGTATCCCCACGCACTGCCTATGCAGACAGTCATGATGCGTCCGCGTATATGCTCGCCGTTTATCTTGAGATGCATGCGGTACAGCTTCCGTTCGAAGATAATGGATAGCAGTGCCATGAAGTAAGAGAGGAACTTCACTCCCCAGAAACGCTTGCACTGGTCGGTGATTTTCACGATACGGGCTCCCAGGCCTATGTTGATGGCATTGAGAAAGTAGCGTGTCAGATGCTTTTCACCGTCGTAATAATAGCAGGTACCCACGTCTATTTTCCGGCGGCGGTTGTTGATAATGCAATCCACCGCTTTCTTGTAATCCGAACTCATTTCCCAATAGTCGGCAAAGTCATTTCCTATACCATTGGGGATGATGCCGATGGCTATATTCTCCTTGTCCGGTGCATTGGAAAGCATGATGCCGTTAATGACGTCATTCAGTGCGCCGTCACCGCCTACTACAACAATGGTGCGGTAGCCGTTGTTGGCGAGGATGCCTGCCAGACGCTCTACCGAACCGAACCCTTCGGACTGCACATAGTCGTAAGGCACACCTTTGCTGTCCATGTATTCTTTGATTTCTTTCCACCGTTTCTGCACTTTCCGTGTTCCGGCTTTGGGGTTGTATATCACTCCCAACTTTTCGGGTTCTGCACTCATGATTCTATTTACAATTTGACTATTTACTATTTACGATTTAAATCACCCGGTCACTTTATCATTTCATCATCCTTCCAACTTCTTCTTTACAAAAGCTATCTTTTCTTCCATCGGCCACCGGGCATTCATCCAATGGATGGTAAATCCACGCCGTTCCATACGGCGGAACCAGGTCATCTGGCGTTTGGCAAACTGGTGGATGGCTGTTTCCAGTTGCGTGAACATCTCTTCATAGGTCAACTTGCCGATGACATAAAGTGTCAGATACTTGTATTCCAGTCCGTAATAGATGAGGTCATCCGGTTGGATGCCTTGCTCTATCAGACGGCGCACTTCGTCTATCATTCCTTCTTCCAGGCGCTGGTGCAGGCGGCGGGTGATTTTCTCCCGACGCAATTCCCGGTCGATGTCCACACCTATGATGAGGCTGTTCATCTGGGGGAAGGAACGTTCGTCTACTGGGGTATGGGCATAGTACTCTTCGATTTCGATGGCTCGTATGGCACGTTTGGCTGTGTCCACGTCCGTAGTATTGTGCAGGCTTTTGTAACCTTTCAGTATGTCGGTCAGTTCTTCCAGCGATTTGTCCGCCAGACGGGTGCGCAACTCAGGATTCTCGGGTACGGGCAGCAGACGGTAGCCTTTCAGCACTGATTCGAGATACATTCCGGTTCCTCCACATACAACGGGCAGGCAACCTTTTTGTTTAATAGTCTCGTAAGCATTCAAGAAATCACGCTGATACTCGAAAACATTGTACTTATAGCCCGGGTCGGCTATGTCGATGAGGTGATAGGGAATCTGTTTCCCGTCGACGGTATAGTCGGCAAGGTCTTTGCCGGTGCCCAGGTCCATCCCCCGGTAGATTTGCCGTGAATCGGCACTGATGATTTCCGTATGGAGTTCGGCGGCCAAGGCGGCTGCAAATGGAGTCTTTCCTGAGGCGGTAGGCCCTAATATGGCGATTAAATCATAGTCTGGCATATATAAGTTCTTGTTAATCTCATTACAAAGATAGTGCAAACCGAATGCAGAATAAAATGAACTCGTTCATTTTTTATGC
>ERZ780157.1771-NODE-1771-length-22291-cov-3.594576_pt1 | contig 22291 bp, 19 predicted proteins | sample MGYA00511169_ERZ780157 | MGnify/ENA primary metagenome ERZ780157 (study PRJEB29588, sample SAMEA1965149) | human gut metagenome | biome: human gut; feature: human-associated habitat; material: faeces | place: Denmark | collected 2008/2010 ... | reverse complement strand
AACGATGATAACCGGGATTCCTGCGTCTTTTGCTTCCTGAAGTACTGTGTCCCAACCTGTCTCAGTTACAGGTGCAAGTACGATATAGTCAACTTCCTGCTGGATAAAGTTACGGATCGCTGTCAGCTGATTTTCCTGTTTCTGCTGCGCATCGTCAAAGATCAGCTCATATCCGTTCTCTTCTGAGAAAGTGGATTTCATGGATTCTGTATTTGCAGTACGCCAGTCAGATTCTGCTCCTACCTGTGAGAAACCAACTGTAATTGTGTCGCCGCCATCATCCGCTGCCATAACGTTCACTGCGGAAAGTCCTGCTAACATAGATACTGCCAGAAGCGCTGTCACCATTTTTTTCTTCATTTTGTAATCCTCCCTTTACATTTGTTTTTCGCGTTTTTTAAGATGGTTTTATTATAGCAATTTCAGAAAAAAACTCCATGGATTATTTTCGGAAAAAAGGGTACTCTTTTATTCGTTTTTATACAACGATATCCCGGAAGTTGATTTTTTTACGATTTTGGTTGAATATTTTTTCCAAGGCGTATTTCTACGGTAGTTCCCTTGCCTTCTTCGGAGAAAATCTTCATTCCATAGCCCGGTCCGTAGTACAGTGCGATTCGTTCCGCAACCGCCGCAAGACCAAATCCGGCACGTTCCCCGGTCCGGATCGCCTCCTGTACTTCATGAAGGCGCTCCGGTGTCATTCCCTGACCGTTGTCGCTGACCGTAAGGACAAGTGCATCCTCTTCTTCCCTTCCTTCGATCAGGATTTTGCCTTTGCCGCGGCGGTTCTTGATCCCGTGATAAAGTGCATTCTCAGCCAGCGGCTGGATGGAAAGCTTCGGAACCGGGATCCCGCTGAGTTCTTTTGGTATATTGATCTCAAATTCCAGGATATCCCGGTAGCGGTACTGCTGGATCTCCAGATAACTCAATGTATGACGTTCTTCTTCCGAGAGCGGGATGATATCGTTTCCTTTGGAAAGTGAAGTACGGAAAAAAATAGAAAGGCTGGAGATCATCTCCACCGCATCGTCTGTCATCCCGCCCTCGATCAGCCAGACGATCGTGTCCAGGGTATTGTACAGAAAGTGCGGGTTTACCTGTGCCTGGATCAGCTGTAATTCTGTCAGGTGCTGCATTTCTTTTTCCTGACGGACATTTTCCAGAAGAGCACTGATCTTTCGTGCCATCTTGTTGATGCCCTCATCCAGTTCTTCAATCTCCTCTATTTCAGCCTCGATCGGGATCATGTCGAATTTGCCTCTGCCGACTTTTTTGACCTTATCAAGCATAATATTTACCGGCTGGATGATCCCATCTGTCAGACGGAAGGAACGCCGCATAAGAATCCCAAATGTCGCGATCAGAAGCACCGCCATCCCGGAGATCAGGAGCTTCACTCTATGTGTCAGGCTTTTTTCTACTTGTACAAGATACATGGATTCATTATAGATATAATTCTGCATCTCCTGCATGATCAGACCTGTGATGATACGGATGTTACTGTCCATGAATTCCATCCGCTTGTCATATTCCTTGATCTCTACAAGCTGGAGCATTCTCTGCCTGAGATTCTCCAGGTACGAATCAAGGCTGTTCAGGGATTTAACCCCATTATTATTATAAGTATTCCTTCGCAGTTTCTGCATGATCTCCTGCGCATCTTCCACCTGCTCAAGAACATCCTCCAGATTGCTGCTCTCCTTGGAACCGATCGCGATATAGTACATTTCCAGATCCAGATCATCCTTAAAACGGAGATTGAATTCACTGCTGACCGCCAGGTTCTCCGAAAGCTTATTGTACTGTCCTGTATACTGCCAGAAAATAAAAAGCAGAATGATCATCAGACACGCCATTGGGATCATGGTACTGAAAAGGACTTTTCGCATACGTTCTTCCAGTTCCATCCGCTTCTTTGTACCTGACCTCATGCCTTATCCTCCCGCGCTTTACGGTAGTCGCTTGGTGTCATTCCCTGTGTCTTTTTGAACAGGTAGCTGAAATAGTGTGCATCTTTGTAACCAATCTCACCCGCGATCTCACTGGATCGCATGCTCGTGCACCGCAGGTATTCCTTGGCTTTGTTCATGCGCAGATTCGTGAGATATTCGATGAATGTCTGACCCATGTTCTGGCTGAACAGGGCACTGAAATGGTTCGCGCTGACATTTGCAGCGTTTGCCGCTTTATTCAGGGACATATCCTCTTCCATATAGTGACTGTCGATAAAATCAACCGCTGTCTTCAGAATGCTGCGGTTTTTGTTTCCGGAATTCTGATCGCGGAGCGCGATCGCCTGGGAGATTATTTTTTCCGCATAGGCAATCGCATTCTCCAGGCTTTTACTGCTTTCTGAAAGCACATCTTCTGTGTCTTCCTGCTCCAGAGTTCTGGTGTCACATCCGATCTCCTTGAGGAAAGACATAACAGAAAAGCGAACATTCAACGTCACATAGTTACGAAAAACAAGTGACTCCAGCGGTTCCTGCCCGATCGCATAAAAATAATCCTTTACAAAGTTTTCTGTTTCTTCCAGAAGTCCGTTGCTCAGGAATTTCTGAAGGATCGCCGGATTCAGTGCATTGACATCTACTTTCTGGAGATAGGTGCTGTCATCCTCCGTTACATTCTTTTTCTCCATGGATGCCATCTCATCATAGTACAGGATATTTTCATCATACAGATATCTCTGTGAAAAAGCTCTCGATGCGCTGTAATAGCTTTTCTGGATCTGGCTTAAGCGCTCCACCGGCTCGCCGGCCGCAACAAACCACTGTCTTTTTTGTTCTTTGCGGTCAAGGATCCTCTGGATCTCGCTCACACAGCTTCTGGTATTTTCTCCGATAGTCTCTTTCTGTCCTTTTATCAGGACACCATAGGAAAAAATATTGCAGCGGAACAGCATTGCCGAAGTATTTTCGGAGAAAAATTCCTCCAGCAGTTCCAGCGATTCTGCCGCCCACTCGGAATAACCTTCTCTCTGTCCGGAAAAATCTTCCTCGCAGTTCATCGTAAAGATCAGAACATTGTAGGCTTCTGCCACAATGTCCAGCCCCAGTTTCTCAGACCTTCGATAGATCTCCATCATATCCATAGAACCACTTACAAGTGCCTCAAAGAAATCCCGGCTGCTGTTCTTCTCATATGCCTGCATTTCTCTGTGGAACTTCTCGTAGTATTCTTTCTGCGTCTTTTCATGCTCATAACGGCTTCGGATCTCGGTAAGCCGTTCAATCAGTGCATTCTTTGTGATCGGTTTGAGCAGATAATCCTCCACTCCGATGTTGATCGCCTGTTTCGCATAATTGAAATCATCATAGCCGCTCAGGATCACAACCTTGAGTCCCGGGATTTCTTTCTTTGCCACTTTTGCCAGTGTCAGCCCGTCCATGAACGGCATCTTGATGTCCGTGATCAGAAGATCCGGCTTCTGTCGGAGCAGAAGCGGCAGTGCCATCTCTCCATCCGCAGCCTCGCCAACAAGTTCAAACCCCAGATTCTCCCATGGGATCATCCTCTTGATCGTTTCCCGAACGATCACCTCATCTTCTGCCAGAAAAATCTTTAACATCTCTCCACCCCTTTTTTATGTCTCGTATTGTCAAGTAAATCTTTTGATATATACTATACCAGTTGTGCTATTTTCAGACAAGTTGGATTTTTACCCAAAAAACAGGCAGTAAAACGGAAATTTTATTTTTTCTCCATTTTACTGCCTATCTGTAAATTTGTAAGTTATTGTCTGGGGCGAAAACGCACCAGATAAATAATGATTCCTGCGATCGCCATGATCGGAATAAGGATTCCAAGCAATACAAACAGGATGACCAGAACGATCGCAGCGATCAGGATCGCGAGCAGCTTGCCATACCAGGTCGAAAAATCCAGTTTGAATGACTTCTGTTTCACACGCTCACTGCCGGATTTCTGTCCATGAGCAGAACCTGCGTCCGAATACGGTGCATTCGCCCCCGTCTCTGTATCCAGAAGCGTCCTTGCGATCAGTCTGGGATCTCCCAGTTCTCTCATCACCTCAGACTCACTGTTGCCTGACTGCATCCTCTCTTCAATATAATTGCGATAATACTGGATATGTGTATTGATCTGTCCCTCCGGCATCTGTCCGGAAAGCTGACTACGTAAAATATCAAGAAATTCATTTTTGTCCATAGCATTTCTCCATATACATCGGTAGATATTGTGACCATTTTACCACACATATACGGTCAGGCAAAGATATTGAAGTATTAAATTTTCATAAAACCGCTTATTTAACGATCATACCAGTCTTTCTGTCACTGAACAGTGCAACTTCGATCAGGAAGATTACACCAAGGATCAGCTGCTGAAGCTGTGTTGGCATCATCAGCATGACCAGACCACTGGAAAGAACTTTGTAAGTCATAACACCAAGTATGATATTGTAGAATTTTACTTTTGCACCACCATTGACAGGCATTCCACCAAGTACCAGAGCGATCATGATCTGTGTCTCAAGCTGGTTTCCTGCTGTGGATGTTACAGATCCAACCTTGATCGCATTTACAAATGCTGCCAGGCCTGTGATGCATCCTGCTGCCATGAAAATAAGAATCTTGGTGCGTTCTACGCGGATACCTGCATATCTCGCTGCAGTCTCTCCTGCACCGATCGCTTTGAGTCTGTATCCAAGACCTGTATATGTAAAGATAAGATATGCAGCTACAAAGATGATAACTGTGAAGGTCAGCATAAATGGCAGTGTATTGTATTTGGAAATATCACTTACTGCATAAACCGGAGAATTTGTTGTTGCATAAGCGCAGACTCCACGGAACAGATACATGGTACAGATCGTAACGATAAAACTTGTGATCTTTCTCTTTACATTAAAGTATCCATTGATCAGTCCGATCAGACCGCCGGTTACAATTCCACCAAGTGCTGCCAGGACCATGTTGTAATGAGACAGCCAGCATACTACGATGGAAGCCACACCAAGCATGGAGCCCTGTGAAAAGTCAAGACCACCCATGGTCATGACCATAAATACACCGATCGATGAGATCAGAAGCATATAAGACTGGCTGAGGAGCAGTGAAAGGTTTTTCGGCTGAAACAGTCTTCCGTCAGTCAGAACTGCAAATAATACACAGATAATAACAAATCCCGCGATAGGAAGGATCGTACGCACAATGGGACGTTCCAGAAATGGTACTTGTTCAGATGATTTTTTTGTTGTATCCATTTTTTTACCCCCTTAAATCATATTGTCAATCAGATCTGTATCTTTCAGATCCGGAGAGCGGAAAAATTCACCATTGATCTTACCGTCTTTCATGATAAGAATACGGTCAGCCATACCAAGAAGCTCCATGATCTCCTCTGAGATCATTATGATGGATTTTCCATTTTTTCTCATATCGTTCATCATGGCATAGATATCTGCTTTTACCTTGACATCAATACCACGAGTAGGGGAATCAAGGATGATCAGATCTGAATCCTTGCCGACCCAGCGTGCAAGAACAACCTTCTGTTTATTACCACCGGAAAGTGCGGAAACAAACTGGTCAACTCCCGTCATTTTGGTACTCATCTGTTTTGCATATTTATTGGCAAACTCTTTCATTGCCTTACCGCGGAGAAGCCCGTTTGTCTTGAGGTCTTCCAGGGATGGCAGACAGATATTGTTTCCGATCGTATCGTTAATGACAAGGGATTCATTATCTCTGTCCTTGGATGCATAGGCAATGCTGTGTTTGATCGCATCCGGAATAGAATTGATCGGAGTACCGTCTCCCAAAGTTACAGTTCCCTGACGGAAATAAGATGCACCAAAAAGTGCTTTTCCTACTTCGTGCATACCGCATTCAGAAAGTCCGCCGATTCCAAGGATCTCTCCCTTGTGAAGTTCCAGGTTCAGATCTTCGATCTGGCCTTTGACAGTAACATTCTTTGCGGAAAGAACAACTTCTTTTGAAATTTCTTCGCCATAATCGGTACGGTAATAGTTATCACCGATCTCACGTCCAACCATAAGGGCCTTCAGTCTGTCCGGTGTCGCTTCCTGTTTGCTGATGGAACCGATCTTTACACCATCACGGAGAACACTGATGTTATCAGACTGCTCGATGACTTCTTCCAGATCATGAGAAATAAAGATCACGCAGTTTCCTGTATCACGAACTCTGTGCATTACTTTGAACAGTTCCTCACGGCCTTTCTGTCCAAGTGCTGTCGTTGTCTCATCAACTACCAGAACCTTCGGATTGAAATAAGTTGCCTTTACGATCTCAACCAGCTTTCTGTCCTCGAAGTTATAATCGTCGATAACTTTGGTCGCATCAATGTAGTTGAAGCCATAGCTGTCCAGATATTCCTGTGCCTGTTTGTTCATGGCTGCTGTGTTCTTGATGCCGTGTCTTGTAAATTTATCTTCGTTTCCAAGAAAAATGTTTTCTGCTACGGTCAGACCGGAAAGTGTTCCGATCTCCTGTACGATGATCGCAACTCCCTGATGATTTGCCTCTACCTGGTTTGTAGCTGTGATCTCCTTGCCTTCCAGGATAAATTTACCGGAATCCTTCTGATAGATACCTGTCAGACAGGAAGTAAGTGTGGATTTACCGGAACCATTTTCACCGATCAGTGCATGGATCTCGCCTTTTTCGAAGGTAAAGGAAACGTTGTCCAGGGCATGTGTGATGCCAAAATGTTTATCAATATTTTCTGCTCTTAATAATATCTCACCCATAATCGTCCTCCTATTTCACTACAAGACCTTTGACCGGCTTGGTCGTCAGTGCAACGATCAGAAGCAGGGCAGCTCCGGTAACCACATTCTGGATCGTAGTCGGAGCACCAAGTGCAACAAATCCATTGAACATAAGCTGAATGATCATCTCACCAATTACAATTGCCACTACCGGGTGACCATATTTCTTAAATGCCAGTCCGAAGAAGGTTCCCATCAGAGGCGTAAAGTTACGGCTCATAGAAGAAAGGTTGGAAGCAGATGTCATGGAAGTACCAAAGCTGATCGTCAGGATTGCCTGAAGTCCGAAGAAAAATCCGGCAAGTGTAAATGCCACGATCTTATATTTGGAAACATTTACACCCATGTTCTTTGCAACAACTTCGTTGCTTCCGATCGCATAGGTATAAGTACCGATCTTGGTATATTTCAGAATAAATGCACAGAGACAATATGCGATCAGCGCAAGGATCAGGTTTACCGGATAATCACCAAAAGCTCTGTATTCTGTTGCGAGGATTACATTCTTTCCATTCGTCGCATAAACGCTCAGTGCTTCATAGATCAGTGAAAGCGCACAGGTAACGATCAGGGAAGAAATATGTAATTTGATATAGACGATTCCGTTGATCAGACCAATAATCGTACCGCAGATCAGAGGTGCGATGACAAGACCGGCATAGCCGAACTTCACGCTTGCGTTGCAGGCAATAATAGAGGAAAGTACGATATTTGCACCAACACTCATATCAAAAGGTCCCATAACGCAGATAAAATAAAGACCGCAGCCGCCTACTGCATAGATCAGGGCTGATTTCATATAGGTTGCCAGTTTGTCTGGGGAACCGAAGGTAGTTGGAGCAAGTACCTTGAACACTGCCCAGAAAACTACAAGCATAAGTACCAGAATGCCAATTCCATAATACTGGCTTTGTTTGAGTTTTTTCATAACCATTCTCCTATTCATTTCTTCGCCCGCCAAAAGCAGGAGGCCAACACTCCTTACGGTTGGTCTTTTGCTTTTGGCGGGCGCATATTACTGCTTCTTTTTAAATTGCTGCCTCCCGGGAAGAAGGCAGCAGATTTTTGGAGTCGTGTCATTTAGTTGCTGTGACGGGAAATAACATCGTCGATGGAAAGTGATGTTGCTGCTTTGTTCAGATCATCAAAGCTGTATCCAGCCATCTCAACGATTTCTTCGTCTGTGTACGGATCATCATCAACGAAGTATTTCTGATAGTTTTCATAGTCGTCTGGAGAAGATACATACAGGTATGGGAATTCGATCTCATATCCGAAGGAACCTTCGTCTTTTGTATAGTTGCCTTTTACTGCGTTGTAAGTCATAAGGAATGCGAATAACGGGTCACAGAAATGTCCGCCTGATTCTGCAAACATTCCGCCAGATTCGAGCTGTTCTTTCAGGTCATCAAGGAAGTCTGTGGAAACAACATCGATCTTGCCTGTAAGTCCTTCGTTTGCCAGAGCACCGATGGAACCAACCAGTGGGTCACCGCCGCCGCCTGCAACGATCAGGGCATCCATATCAGGATTGGAGTTGTACAGGGAAAGAGCTGCTGCTGCACCTTCTTCAGAAGAAGTATTTGCATATACAGGCTCTGTCATAGTTGCCTGATCATCCGGATTTGCTTCGTTCCATTCATCAACTGCTTTCTTGTATCCTGTCCATCTCTGCTGGAATGTAGCATCACCAACGGTCCATGCTTCCAGTCCGATGTTTCTGTCGCCGTTTTCAAGAAGCAGGTTTACAAGTGTATATCCGTTTGTAACCTCATCTTCGTGTACTGCACCGAGATAGTATGGGGAATTACATGCTGTCTGGTATACTTCCGGGCTGTTTTCTTCGGAAATGATACGGAAGAACTGTGTCAGATAAACCTGGTTTGCTTCGCATGTCTGGATTGCAGAAGTCATTTCTGAATCAGCGGAGTTACAGATCACGATACCGTCGCATCCTGCTGCACAGAGCTGTTCAACAGAAGCTGTAACCTGCTCTGATACATGTCCCTGGTCTACATACATTACATTTACATCCAGTGCTGCAGCTGCTTTGTCGATGATCTTTTTGCACTGGCTTCCAAGTACGTCTGTGGAACTCCAGATAGAAACACCGATCGTAATGTCATCTCCTGCTGCGTAAGTTGTCACTGCACTTGCTGGTACAGAAGCGACCATTGCTGCTGTTGCTGCGATAGCAACCAACTTTTTCATTCTTTTTTTCATCTTGTAAAAACCCTCCTTAAAATTTTTGAGCCAGAGTATGTTTTTCGTTCCGTTTCCGTATCTGGCTTCGTTGTGATTTTATTAAAACATACTCTGGCTTTGTTCAGTTAGGACATATTTGGATTTTTTTGTTGCACATTTTTGACCTATTTGTACATATTATTGCGGTACTCTCTCGGACTTACTCCTACTTTTTTGCGGAAAACACGGCTGAAATAGTTGTAATCATCATAACCGACCAGGAAAGAGATCGTCTCCAGTTTCTTCTCTTCATCCTCCATGAGACGGATTGCCTGTTCCATCCGGACTCTGGTAAGACAGGCAATGATGGTCTCTCCGTAAGTCTGGCTGAACATCCTGGAAAGATAGCTCGCATCCATATGATACGCTGCGGCAAGTGCCGTCAATGTGATATTCTCATGGTAAGAAGTCAGTATATACTGACGGATCTGCTCTAGCTGACTTCCCGCAGAATCCGTGCTGTTTTTGTCCGGATTGTTTTCCCACAGGCTGTCCAGCAGGATTCTGATCGATGCCATAACGGAAGGTGCATCCAGACATTTCATATAATAATCAATGTCATCCATCGCTTCTTCTGCCTGCGCGGTGAGCTCCGGATGCTGTTCCTGTACGTAACGGTAAAGGATCCCCGTGATCCTCCTTACATACTGTTTGACATCAAGGAAGGACCATTCTCCATTGTCACAGTGCTTAAAATCACAGGTCCGAAAGATCAGTTTTGCCGTATCACTCTTCTGTCCTGTATTCAAAAGATGGTATACTTCTTCTTCAATTCGATGAGACACCGTTTTTCCTACGGACTGACTGCCTTCCTCCTGCGAACATGCCAGAATACAATGACTGTGTGTAAAAGACCGTGTCACCAGAACGGCAACCATATCTCTGTACATACTTCCAATGTCGTCCAATGATCCTGTCTGTTCATGAAGGATCACTGAAACAGGGCCATACTCATCCAGCGGAAATTCTTCAAGGATGTTTTCTGCCAGGATCCTGAGTGAGTTGGTTCTATAGGAAGTAAAGATCAGAAATTCACTCATTTTATTACAGTTGTTAAAAATAATAGCCTCGGCGTTGCAGCCGGTCAGATTTCTGAGTCTCGTCTTGATGCTTAATGACATCTGCAGATTATCGTATTCAAACTTCTCCGCGATCCCTGCAATATTATAAAATTTCACCATCAGGGCTGCCACGCCGGAAAATTCTTTTGTCGAAGAAACATGAGGCTGTGCCGTAAATTGTCCATACAGCTTTCCTGACAGCAGTGCAGAATATTCACTGTCCTCCAGGAAAGAGGAAATTTTGTGTTCCTGGATCTGGTTTGTTTCTTTGTGTTTTCGCGCCATCTCTCTTTCTTCCAGGATTCCAAGCGCTTTGGTGAGGATCTTTACAAGTTCCTCTTTTCCTACCGGTTTGAGGATATAGTCCAGTCCTCCTGAGACAAAAACACCTTTTACCTTGTCAAAATCATCGTACCCGCTCACTGCGATCGTAATGATCTCCGGATGTTCTGTCTGAAGTTTCTGCAGAAGTTCCAGACCACTTAAGAACGGCATATTGATGTCTGTCAGGATAATATCCGGTTTTTCTTCTTCAATACGTTCCAGTACTTCTTCGCCGTCACAGGCAGGATCCAGAAATTCAATAGAATAGTCCTCCCATGAGATCAGACTCCGGAGATTTTCCCTGCTCCAGTACTCATCATCCGCTGCCAGTACTTTATATTTCATCTTTTTCACAATGGGCACCTCCTGTTATATTTTCCCCATTCTCTTCCTCGCTGGAAACGATCGGAACTGTGATCGTGACCGTTGTACCCTCTCCGGCCTGACTTTCGATCCACAGCCCGTACTCCGGTCCAAACAACTGTTTCAATCGTGCATTTACATTCAGGATTCCGATGGAAACGCCTGTCTCCACACGTTTCCGATCATTTTTCTTCAGAAGTATGTTCATGGCTTCCGCATCCATTCCTGTACCATTATCTGAAATTGTGACCACAAGATTTTCTCCGATATGCTCGGAGCGGATCAGAAGCTTCTTGTCTTTTCGCCTGGTATTTCTGAGGCCGTGTGTAAGCGCATTCTCCACCACCGGCTGAAGGCAGATCCTTGGAAGTCTGTCCTTCAGGGTTGCATTGTCGATCTGATATTCATATGCCACCGAAGATCCGTTCCGCACATCCATGACATAAAGATAATTTCGTACATGGTCCATCTCATTCTGTATAGTCGAAAGTTCATCCGTCATGTTCAGGCTGTAGCGGAAAATCGCTGACAGAGAATGACAGATCCCGCTTACAAGAGGACAGTTCTGTGCATTCGCAATCCCACTCATGGTATTTAATGTGTTATACAGAAAGTGTGGGTTGATCTGTGCCTGGAACATTTTGAACTCTGTTCGCTCCACCAGCATCTTATTCTGAAGTTCTTCTTCTGCCATCGCCTGGATACGGTCCAGCATTTCGTTAAATTCTGTTCCAAGTACTGTCAGTTCTTCTGACCATCCGACCGGACTTACACGCAGAGACGACTCTCCATTTTTGATACGGACAATGGTGTTTCTCATTTCTTCTACCGGTTTGGTCATCCATCTGGACAGCATAAATACAAGCAGAACGATCGCACCGATCATGCCTGCCATAATGATCAGAAGTGTCCGTATCAGCGACTTCTGGGTTGCTGTCAGAAGGGACTGCGATACCAGGACAAAGGCTTCCAGATTATAGTCTTCCTGTGAAACCTGTATCAGATAATTTCCATCATATTCCTGTTCAAGCTGATCTGAGTTGTAATAATTTTCGACCACCTTTGCAAGCTGCTTCTGGATCCTTTTCTGTGATACAGAAGCCTGTCCTGTTTTTGCTATCACCTGGTCGCCTACAGGCTGAAGCCACAGACAGACCTGTTCTACATCGACATACTTGGACATGATCGATGTGAATGCAGAACTGTTGATATCACATACCAGATATCCGATATTTTCTCTTTCCTCATCATAATTGTGGAGCTTCAGCACCAGACGGACCACATTTCGTTTTGCAACAGGATTATAATATCCGGAAATCATAAAATCTGTCCGTTTATCATGCACATAATCATAGAGCCTTTCTGTATTGGAATCATATTCCGTCTGATACAGATCTCTTGGAAAAGAAGACGCATTATATCGGTAGGCACTGACAACTTTGTCCTGTGTATCGTACAGATACAGGGCAAGAAGCTGATCTTCTTTCGTAAAACGCTTTCTGGCAAAATACCAGCTTCTCCAGTAATAGTCCTTGAGGTTGGTTCCTTCTTCTGCCGCTGACCGAAGGTCCCTGATCAGATCCTGCTCACTGTAGATTGTCAGCATCTCGGTACGTACATTATGGATAAAAGAAGCAATGTCTGTCTGCATCTTGTTGAGTGATATCTCATGATCCGAAATACTCTCCGCCCGGATCTGCCGCCTGAGTGTCTGGTGAAATAAAAAAGTCTGCAAAAGAAGCGCAAATACCACACTCGTAATACAGAAGACAAGCAGTGCATTACGCATGGTAAATTTTTTATGATCCATATATGTTTCCTTTTCATACAAATTAGCTGTGATTTTTTTGAAATTCTTCCATTATTGATAATTATAAGCATGGCGTTTTTTGAGGTAAATACAGATTTTTACGAATAAAGTTGGTTTTTTTATTTCTGCCAAAAACAAAATCGGACTTCCAGTCAGTATCTTTTATCTGATACTGACTGAAAGTCCGATCCTGTGTTTTTTATTTTTCAGTGTTTATATGCGTAATTGAGAAGTATCCTGGAATCTCTCCAGCGTACATTGGAGTTCGGTCCACCCAGAACAACAGAAATATATGTATTTCCCTTCTGGGACTGGCACAGACCCACGAAACAATGTCCGGCTTTATTGGTATATCCTGTTTTCATGCCGATCACACCCGGCATATTTCCAAGGAGGGCATTTGTAGTACTTACGGTAAAACGGCGATTTGTATTAAGACTCCTGAAGGAGTAACTTTTGGTGCTGATGATTTTTCTGAATGCAGGTTTCTTAATCGCGTAACGCGCAATTTTAGCAAGGTCAGACGCGGTTGTATAATGAGTGTAACCGGCATCAAGACCATTTGGTGTTGCAAAATGCGTGTCAGTACAGCCAAGCTGCGCCGCTTTCTTATTCATAAGACTGACAAATTTACTTTGTGAACCACTGATATGCTCTGCGATCGCTGCCGCGGTATCGTTATGAGAAGGAACCATAAGAGAATAAAGAAGATCCCTCATATAAAATGTTTCGCCTGTTTTGGCATATAATTTCGTTGGTTCCAGTGCTGTTGCTCTGGCAGAGAATTTCACAGTTTCGTTCATTTTACTGTTCTCAAGAGCAAGGATACAGGTCATGATCTTGGTGGTACTGGCATTTGCATGCCGGAGGTTTTCGTTCTTTGCGTACAAAACTTTTCCTGTATCGGCATTGATAAGAAGTGCACAGTCCGATGCCAGATCATAATACAGACCTGAATGGTTCAGTGAACCATTGCTGTCAAAATAATAAGTAGTCTTGTTGATCGTTCTTTTTCCGGTGTATGCCCTGCCGGCAGAGTCAAAATAATATTTTTTCCCGGAAGGAAGCGTATACCAGCCACTGGTAACAAGAATTCCCTTCTGATCCGCATAATAATAATTCTTATTGTAGCGGAACAGGCGGCTTCTGTACATATATCCCTCTGAACGGGTTCCGAAATAATACTTCCTGCCGTTAATCGTATGCATTCCATACCAGGCTTTTCCTGAACTGTCAAAGTAATAGTTCTTTCCTTTGATCCTCAGATATTTGTTTCTGGCGTAATTTCTCTGGCCATAACGATAATACAGATTATTATTCTTGCTGACAATCTCTCCAGACGAGACCGCCTGCAGCCGTGGAAACGAAGATGCTGCTGATACTGCTGTACTTCCACCAAACAGAGATACAAACAAGACAGCCAGAATTAAAAGCAGTAGATTCTGTTTCTTTTTCATTTGATCCTCTCCTTATATAAATAAATCTGCCAAAATTCTAGCACGAAAATACATTTTTTTCCAACTTGAATTTTGGCAGATGTTATTTTATTTTTGAAAAACATTATAAACTTAAAATCTTACAGCGTTTCTTATAGCAGGCAATTCCATATCGCAAAATCTGCTCTATTCCCTCATCATATAATGCTTCTTCATACTGTTTTGATTCGATCTGCTTTAACGCTTTTTCTGCTGCCTTTTGCAGATTTCCATCCTCCGCATATTTCATCTCGATTACAATGCCCGTTGCAGTATCGTCTGTCTCAATGAGAATGTCGCTATAGCCTTCTCCTGATTCCCTGTTGGAACGTACTATCCAGTTTTCTTTGATTCCCAGGATTCCAAGGAGAACTCCATGATAAAAATTTTCTTTCATTTCTTTTCGCACAGATGTATCACGGATACTGATCGTCTTTCGAAGATACTCCCCGAAACATTTTTCTGCTGATTCTGTATTTCCATTCTCGAGCGCCTCACAGAATCGATTCAGTAACTCTCCGTCTTTCTTCACATTTTCTCTGAAAAGCTGCATGATCTGCGTTGTAAAAATATTCCGTATCTCCCTGTTCGGTATTGCAAGCCGGAATATATTTCCCTCCGATCTTCCTCTCTGGGTTAGATATCCCGTAGTAAACAGAACACTCCAAATATTATCAACCGTCTGGTACATGTCCTCATAAGTCAATTCCTGATGCAATTCCTTTATAATACACTCACCAGCGACCAGCCCCTCAATTTCCCTTCTGATTGTTCCACTGTTATCCGATTCTCTGATAAATCTTCGAACGGCTTCGTTGCTGCTGGTATTAATCCAGTAATTCTGAGGCTCCGCATTTGGATCTGCCAGAAGTGTTACGCAATAATTCATAACATCCCACGGACAGTAAACTTCCACATTTCCAAACTGGTATCCATCATACCATTCCTTTACCTGCTGATATTTATCTGACAGGTGATAATATTCCAGAAGTTTTCTCACTTCCTGGTCTGTAAATCCAAAGTATTCATCAAACCGTACATCGGCAACGGACAAAACTTCAAAATTATTCAGTCCTGTAAAAATACTTTCTTTTGATATCCTCATACAACCGGTCAGTACCGCCAGTTTCAGACTTTCATTTGTTTTAAGCACCTGTTCAAACAGCTTGCGGATCAACATTGCCATTTCTTTGTAATATCCATGCTCCGATGCCTTTGACAATGGAACATCATATTCATCGATCAGAAGAACCGTCTGTTTTCCATGATGTTTTTCAAGTAACAGAGATAACGTTTTCAGGCTTCCAGTCAGAGTAACTTCATCCATCTCAAAAGGAATCCTGTCTCCACCTTTTATAAGAAGTCCGTATTGTTCTTTTTCACGATCTGTAAGTTTAGTGCTGTCCATCAGATACTGAAATTTCATGGCTTCATTTCCAATCGTCGCACACAGCATCTCATAAGCATTTCTGTAAGCAAATCCATCCACGCTTTTGAGTGAGATCGAAATAACAGGGAATTTCCCCATGTATTCTTCACAGACCTGTTTATCACGGGATATCTGCAGTTCATTGAATATTCTTTTATCGCCCTGCAGTGAAAAAAAGTTTTTCAGCATACTCATATTCAGAGATTTTCCAAATCGTCTTGGTCGTGTAAACAGTGTTACTTTCCCTCCTGACCGGAGCAATTCACTTATCATCCCTGTTTTATCCACATAGTAATATTGATTTTTGATCATTTCATCAAAAAATTCTATCCCAATGGGAAGTCGTTTTACTGCAAAATCCATTTCTCACACTCCCTGCTTTATGTCTTACACCATTCGCATCAAAGTAGTACATTTATATGTATTATAACAAGAAGGATTTCTGAAAACCAGTCCCAGTCTTAATATATGTTCAATATCTGTTTGAAGAACCTGCACTCTTCATCATTGCATTTATGTGCATCCTCGGATCTTATATTCAGGTGAAAAACATGTCCCAGTTTTTCGGATTTTCCACTGCGGTAATCGTGAAATTCACATGGGATATGCATGCTTTTTAGCTTCTCATACATCAGAGGTGCCTGGTTTCTGAGAAAGTCTTCTTCTGCTGTCATGATGAAAGCTGGTGGGAATTTTTCTGTCACGTGATCATCTGCACAGAGCAGCTGAAGTTCCTGTTTCGTTCCTTTTCCCGGAAGATATTCTTCCATCAGTTTTCCTGTAAGCTCGTCCAGATTTTCCTCTCCCATATGATACTGTCCGCAGTTCAGTGCCACTGCACAGATCTATAAATTTTCTGGTGTGTGGAATTTATAACTTTCGGCATAGTCTGGATTGGTGCAGATATCCAGATAAAGAGACAGGATATGTGCTCCTGCTGAATCACCCACTGCGAAGATTTTTTCTGTATCTAATCCATAAGTTTCTGCGTTTTCCAGAACCCAGGTAAATACGAAATTTGTATCTTCCAGTGATGCCGGAAACTTATATTCCGGTGCCAGGCGATAAGAAAAATTCACTACGGCAAAGCCTCGCTCTGCAAGATCCATGCAGTAGAACTGATACCTTTCTTTGTCACCGTATACCCATCCGCCACCATGGACACTGACGATCACTGGAAGCTTTCCCATAGCATCCTTTGGGCGATATACATCCAGTTTCTGCCATTTAGATTCTGTTCCATATATAATATCATCGTATCTTACAATGTTCTCCGGGGTCTTAAGCCCTGCATCTCTTTTATTATCTCCTTCTGCAAATTCTGCACGTATGATGTCGCTGATCCTTACCATTCTTATGTTCCTTTCCTATATTAAAAAACCGACCTGCATTTTCTACTTCTATTGTAGCGAATACCTGTCGGTTTTTATATCTTTATTTTGTGTTTTTTATTCTTTTATTGCGTTGTCTGTCCCGAAATTCATCACGCTCTTTTTGTCATAAACGACTCAAATCTCACATGCTGATCCATCTTGTCACCAATCATGCCGATCACTTTTCCCATAGTAAATGCGGCGAGGATCGTGCCGATTCCGAGTCCGTCCAGATGTCCGAGGATGATGCAGGTCATCAGCGCTGTTATGGTAAGGCAGGTAACGTCATAGCCGATTTTGATCCTGGAATATTTTACCTTCGTGATATCTGCCAGTTCTCTCGGAAACAGGTCTGTCGGGATGATCGGAAGACCGCAGCGGTTGGAAAGTGCGATCCCGATGCACAGGAGCAGGTAGCTGATGATAAAATAAAGTACCCGGTATCCAATGGCTGTCGGCAGAACGCCTATCCACATTTCATGTACATCAAGCATCTCGCTGAATGCAAATCCAACGACAAAGCTGAAAAGATATGGTGCGACGAATTTCTTCCGCATGATCATCAGGGATAATACCAGAAGTCCCTGGAAAATGTAGGTCCAGGTTCCAAGGGAGATCTTATTGAATACTTCCGAAAATGCATATGGTACACTGGAAATCGCCGAGATCCCGGAACCGGAATACAGCATCAGCACAACTCCCAGGCTGTTGATCAATACCACCACCAGCAACGCCAGCTCGCCCCGCAGGACCGGTAATTTTTTGTTCTCTTGCGTCTCAATTTCTTCTGTCACTTTATATTTCCTCCATAGGTAATTTATGGTAACTGTTCAGTACCTTCACAGTTACAATTTATGCCTTGTCTATCTTAGCACTCGGAAGTTCTTTTTTAAAGAGACAATATACCAATTTAGTAAAAAATTTGTCGAACGTTTCTCTTTGACAGATATATAATTACCCTTTATAATTTAGAACAAATATTTCTAATCTGTTTCCGGATAAAATTCCTATTATTTGCACCTTGACAGTTGAATACAGGGTTTACCCCCTTATGATTATCACCTATAATAATTATTATAATTATGAAAGGTGGTGCCAATATGGAGGTTAATCATGATATGAGTGATCAGGAATTAAAAACTTTACTTATCGACAAATACACAGATCTGCAGCGTATTAAGAAAGCAAATGGTGATACCGTAAACAAAGAATTAGACTATCAGATCAAAGTTGCAACAGCCAAATTATCATCTTTCGGAGTTAATGTAGAAGACCTTACATTATAAATACCGATCAAGTAACTGTATAACACAAAAGAGTGTAAATCCTGTACTGAATTGTCAGAATCTGCACTCTTTTTATCGTATACGAACATTGATTTTACCGTTTCATCGCCTCGCGGATGCATATTTCTATGTATTCTTCCCCAAGCGCTGTATTCACAGTCAGGTCGAAGTTTGCTGATGCGCCCCAGATACGGCCGGTGTAATAGCGGTAGTTGTCGGCGCGCCATTTATCTTCTTTCTGGATCTTCTGTTTTGCGTCTTTTTCGGACAGATGCAGACGGTCCATGACTCGTTTCATTCTGTTTTCCATTGGTGCGCAGAAGAAAACTCTGAGGCAGTTTTTGTTGTCTCTAAGGGTGTAGTCAGAGCAGCGTCCTACGATCACGCAGTTTCCTTTTGCAGCAAGTTCTCTGACGACCTTTGATTCAGCTTCGTAGATCTTGTCCTTCGGTGCTTCCTCGTCCGGCTGTGCATACATATACATCTGGTTCACCAGGTCATACAGGAAACTGCTGGTCATCATCTCTTCTTTTTTCTGGATAAATTCCGGTGTATATCCTGTCGTTCCGGCAGTCATCTCGATGATCTCCTGATCATAAAAAGCGTAGCCAAGTTTTTCTGCAAGTGCTTTGCCGATATCGTGTCCGCCGCTCCCAAACTGTCTGCCGATCACGATGACATTACGCTGAACTTCATCTGCCGGTTTATCCACAGATACCGCACCGGATTTGCCGGTACTTTCCACATTTTCCCCTGCGAACTCTTCCGGAAACAGAAGCGGTTTGACAAATGCAAGCTTCTTGCCAAGGACTCTGGCAATAAATCCAACCAGAAGTGCCGCAATGATCGTACCTTCACGCACACCATTGAGATGTCCGGTAAATACAAAGGACAGGATTGCCGCGATCACCGCCATGGAAACGTCAAAGCAGATTTTTGTCGTACCAAAGTTGGTTTTCCATGTCAGAACGATCGCGCGGACAAAAGATTCTCCCGGCAGCATAACAACGTCTGCCAGCACTTCCATGTACACACCAAATCCAAGGATCAGACATCCGATCAGAAGATATACAATCTTCATAACATACGCCTGCGGGTTTACCCATGCAAACAGAAGCATGGTAAGATCGATGAAATATCCAAAGATAATGGATATCGGTATCTGCAAAACATGTTCCAGTTTAAAATTTTTACGCAGGATCAGCAACTGCAGTAAGATCAAAAATACGCTGAAAAAAATCGTAAAGTTTCCGAGTGTAAACGGAAAACTTAAGCTTAACACATACGGAATCGATGAGATCGGTGAGGTTCCGAGACTTGCCTTGGTGATCAGGCTGACACCAAGTGAGTTCACGAACAGACCGATCAGAAAGATCACGTATCTTTTTAGTTTGTTCATTTGTTCCTTCCTTCTTTCCCTGTTTCTTCGCAGCCTGTCTCAGACAGATTACTGTAAATTTTATGATAAATCTTCATAAAAGCCTCTGCTTCTTCTGGAGAAATATCTTTCCATGCAGCCTCCTCAATCTCCACAAAAGCTTCTTCCACAAGCTTCTGGCTTTTTTTCCCGGATTCTGTCATGAAAATATGAAAAGTCCTTCTGTTTCCATTGAGCATACGCCGCTCGATCAAACCTTTCTCTTCCATGCGATTCAAAATTGAAGTCAGAGACCCTGCCTCAATAAAACAACCCGCTGCGATTTCCTTCTGACTGGCTCCATCATGATTTTTAAGATAATCCAGAACCTTCGGCTGTCCAAGCGTAAGCCCCGAAGCCTTCACCCGCTCCAGAAGCCTCTTCTGAATCAGCATCTGGTTAGCCATTGTCAGATAATGCAATGATATGTCCATGTTTCACGTTCCTTCCCTTTTTGTGTTAAGCACAAACAAAATAGTTATATTTCTAATATTTAGAATTATAACTATTTTATAAAAGATGTCAACCCCGCTTTTGTTACTTCCGCAGCTCCTTTCACATATTGTCCATACATTTCATCAACATAAATATCCGAGCCATCAACAGCAATTGGATCATAGCCTTTCAAAGTCTTATCGAGGAAAAATGCATTGGAAAATGAGTAAAAAAGAGAATCAAAGGCCTCTAAAGATATTTTTTTACGCTGTTGGTGCAAGAAGCGTTAAAATCGAAATACTTTAACCATTGTCGGCTCCGACATCCCTTGCACGGAAAGCTTCATTGAGAACTTCCTTAAAGAAAATCAGCGGCTCTCCGTCCCGGGAAGCCGCTTTTGTCATAAATCGTTAAAATGTGTAGCAATCGTTTTCTTATGTGTTGTACTGTTTCAGGAGTGCATCTAACAGGCGGTATGCTTCTTCACGCTAATATTTGGAATGCTTTGCATGAAGCTCGTCCAGGTTGATGTTTGCAAAGATTTATGAATCGTATTGCTTTTCACACAGGAATAAGTATAATATAAGTATAATACATGAAGAAAAGGATGTGGAGGAGTAAGGAGTATGGAGCGTTTTCGACAGCGATATGGGATTGCTCTGACGAAAAAGAAATTGCAGGAGATCATCCTGATGCTGATGGCCTGGGAAGCGGTGTTTGCCTTTTCTTATCTGGGATACATTGAGCTTCCGGCCATTTCCACCACCACGTTGCACATTCTTGTGATTGTGGCGGCTATGATGCTGGGGGCACAGGGGAGTGTGCCGGTGGTATGCGTTTTTGTGGTCACGTCCATGTGGATCGGCACCTACAGCCTGTCCCAGCTCGACCGGGTATTTTCTCCCTTTGCCAGCGGAATGCCCCTTGGATCCATAATGCTGGTATTTGCCCGCGTGCTGTTTGCGGCGGGAGCCGGTTGGCTCTTTGACCTTTATTTTCGGAAGCCTCGCAGGTATGTCTATCTGGGCATTGCGGGGATTGCGGCTGCCAGCACCCTTCTTCATGGGCTGTGCGTTTTTGCCGCGTTATATTGCAGTTTCCCTATGCTGCGGCAAATGATTTTAGAAAATCTGTTTTCCTATCCCATATTCCGGGACTGGCTGTCCTATGTCCTGGCGATCATCGCCTGCTGCGGCATCCATTGGGTTCTGACTCGGAAGTCGGTGAAAAACAGATTGTCGCAGCTATGCGACTGTCCTCCGGCAATGCAAGAGTCCGGAAACCGGAAGCAGCTGATCTATTCGGAAACCGTTGCGGTAGTGGTGGGCATTCTGTGCATCCTGTTTCTGCGAAAGGCCATCTTCAAGGAGCTGTACCTGCAAGGCATAGATGTCAGCGAAAACCTACACCAAAATATCACCGCCTTTTTGCTGCAAACGCTGGTGGCTCTGTTGGCGCTCTTTAGTGTTGTCAGCGTTCTGATCCAATGGATTTACGAGTATTATACGGCGCAGCGGATTCGGATGAACAAAAAGCTGATGGAGCAGCGTATGAAAAGCTCCGTAGATGTTCTGACCGGCGTATTCAGTCGGCTGGCGTATCATGAGTGTCTGGAGCAGTACGCGGATTCCGTTCCGACAGATCTGACCGTCTTTCTCATGGATATCAACGGCTTAAAGGGGGTCAACGATGCCCTGGGGCATGAGGCGGGGGACGAGCTGATATGCGGCGCTGCCCAATGTATATCACCCAGGCGGTGGGGGATCGGGGGAAAATCTTCCGCATCGGTGGGGATGAGTTCGTGGTGCTGGGTCAAATGACCCAAACCCAGGCGCAGGAAATTCTGGCGGCGCTGCAACGGATTGCGGCGGCCTGGTCCGGGACGAATGTGGGGACGCTGAGTATTTCCTCCGGGTGCGCCTTTGCCGACGACCATCCGGATTTTTCCGTAGAGCAGCTTACCAAGGCAGCAGATTTGTCCATGTATGCCCAGAAACAGGAATATTACCGGGCAAAGAAACTGTCCTCTGGCACACCCGTCTCTAGTGGGAACGGGGTGCGTCCATAAAAAGAAATATATACCTCTTCCTTTCCCTTTTCATTTTTTCCTTAGCCACCTATATATATTTCTCAGTACACCAGTTTCCAGCTCACCGCCTGCTGCCTTGCATCCACAAATCTCTTATAGATACCTTCCTGCTTCATTAGCTGCTCATGTGTTCCCTGTTGCACAATTTTTCCTTTGTCAACAACCACAATCTGATCTGCATGTCTGACTGTTTTTAGTCTGTGGGCAATCATAATAATCGTT
>ERZ780157.1768-NODE-1768-length-22310-cov-7.001123_pt1 | contig 22310 bp, 15 predicted proteins | sample MGYA00511169_ERZ780157 | MGnify/ENA primary metagenome ERZ780157 (study PRJEB29588, sample SAMEA1965149) | human gut metagenome | biome: human gut; feature: human-associated habitat; material: faeces | place: Denmark | collected 2008/2010 ... | reverse complement strand
TGCAGGGGGAGAGGGGACCTTCTTGAAAGAAGGTCCCCTCTCCCCCTGCACCCCCTCACCCCCAAGAACTTTCCAAAAGAAAAAAGGAAAGGTGGTAAGGGGAGTGCGTCAAAAAAATATGTTGGGTAGCCGATCAAGCGATATTTGATTACAATTTCATGTTCGGAATCAATATCTTTTACAAATTTCCCACACGAAAAATTACATAGCCGTTCTCCCCGTCCGCACTTGACAAAAGGGGAGTGGTATGCTATAATATAACGTTAGAGACAGAGAGGAAAGGAGAGAGGAGACTTGGCAAAGATAAAATGGCGCGGCGGCGCAATGCTTGCACCCGTACCGCCCGCACTGGTCACCTGCTCGGACGGCGAGCGCGACAACGTGCTCACGGTTGCGTGGACGGGCATCACCTGCACCGATCCGCCAAAGACCTACATTTCGGTGCGTCCGAAGCGTTTTTCCTATGACATCATCAAGAAAAGTGGCGAATTTGCCATCAATCTCACCACCGCCGACCTGGTGCGTGCCGCCGATTGGTGCGGCGTTTACACGGGCGCGAAGGTAGACAAATTCGAGCGATGTCGACTCTCCAAGGAGCCCGCCCAAGAGATCGGTTGTCCGATCCTCGCCGAGAGCCCGCTCGCGCTCGAATGCCGCGTGACCGACGTGATCCCGCTCGGCACGCACGACATGTTCCTTGCCGACATCGTGGCGGTGGACGTGGACGAGGCGCTCCTTGACGAGCACGGAAAGCTGCATCTGGAGCGTGCGGGGCTGGTTGCCTATGCACACGGTGACTATTTCTCGCTCGGCAAAAAGCTGGGAAATTTCGGCTACTCTGTGGCAAAAAAGAAGAAAAAGCCGCAGGGAAAGAAAAAATAAATTCTGATTGATATATTCACGGTCCTGCGTTGAAAAGCGTTTGAGACGGACCGCATGCGAGAGTCCTTTGCAAAAAGAGGTCCTCGCGAGGAAAGGAGTTTTACGATGCTTTTATATAATTCACTTACCAAAACGAGAGACGAATTCGTGCCCAACGAGCCCGGAAAGGTCAGCATGTACACCTGCGGACCGACGGTCTATCATTTTGCGCACATCGGAAACCTGCGCACCTATATCATGGAGGACATTCTTGATCGCTATCTGCGCTATTCGGGCTATGAGGTTACGCGCGTGATGAACATCACCGACGTTGGACACCTGACCTCGGATGCCGACACGGGCGAGGATAAGATGCTCAAGGGTGCCAAGCGCGAGAAAAAGACCGTGATGGAGATCGCGCAGTTCTACACCGACAAATTCTTTGAGGATTGCAAGGCGCTCAACATCCGCCGTCCCGAGGTGGTGGAGCCCGCAACCTCCTGCATCGACGAGTTTATCCGCGTGATCGAGTCACTTATCGAGCGCGGCTTTGCCTATGAGGCGGGCGGCAACATTTATTTCGACACCTCCAAGCTCGAGCAGTACTACGTGTTCCACAATTTCGAGGAGGAGGACCTCGCCGTCGGCGTTCGCGAGGGCGTTGAGGAGGACGGAAACAAGCGCAACAAGGCGGATTTCGTGCTCTGGTTCACCAAATCAAAGTTCGACGATCAGGAGCTCAAATGGAACAGCCCCTGGGGCATCGGTTATCCCGGCTGGCACATCGAGTGCTCCTGCATCAGCATGAAGCATCTGGGTGAGCGCCTTGACATTCACTGCGGCGGTATCGACAACGCATTCCCGCATCACACCAACGAGATTGCGCAGTCCGAGGCGTTTCTCGGTCACAAGTGGTGCAATTGGTGGGTGCACGTGCTCCATCTGAACACCAACTCGGGCAAGATGAGCAAGTCCAAGGGCGAATTTCTCACCGTTTCTCTGCTGTGCGAGAAGGGCTACGACCCGATGGTCTACCGTTTCTTCTGCCTGCAGTCGCATTACCGCAAGTCGCTCGTGTTCTCCTGGGAGAACATGGACAACGCCAAGGCGGCATACAACAAATTGCTCGCACGTATCGCGCAATTGACCGATGACGGCGCGCTCGACGAGGCAGTGTTTGCCGAGCAGAAGGCAAACTTCGTCAAAGCGCTCGACAACGATTTGAACACCTCGCTTGCCGTGACCGCGATCTACGACGTGCTCAAGGCAAAGACCAACGGCACCACCAAGCGCGCACTCCTTGCCGATTTCGATCGCGTGCTCTGCCTGGATCTTCTTGAGAATGCGGCAAAGCTGAATGCCGAAAAGGAGGCACCCGCCGAAAAGGTTGTTTCCGACGATCCCTTCATCCGCGAGATTGAGGAGCTGATCGAGGCGAGAATTGCCGCAAAGAAGGCAAAGAACTATGCCGAGGCAGACCGCATCCGCGCGTATCTTGCCGACAAGGGTGTGACGCTGGTTGACACCAAGGAAGGCACCACCTACAAGCTCGATTGAGCGGAAAACGCACTACGTGTGTAAAAAATACCGAAAAAAAGGAAAAAACGCATGATGAAAAAGCTCAAGGCATTGCTCTCGCGCTACCGCGAGCAGCTTCTCTACCTGATCTTTGGCGGCCTGACAACGGTGGTTGATTGGGGCGTGAGCTTCCTGCTCTATTTCTTCTGGGCGGACGCTCTCGAGGGAACGGTTTTCCTCGTTCACGTTGCCAACACGATCGCATGGGCTGCGGCGGTGATCTTTGCCTACGTCACCAACCGTATCTGGGTGTTTGAGAGCAGCCGACGCGGCTTTGGCGCGATTTTGCTTGAGTTCCTTTCGTTTGCAGGTGCCCGCATCACAACCCTGCTTTTGCAGGAGCTGATGGTGTTCGTTTTGTTCGACCTGCTTGCATGGAACGTCTACGTGGTCAAGGTGATCGCGGCGGTGCTGGTGGTCATTGCCAACTATTTCATCAGCAAATTTGTGGTTTTCAGTAAGAAAAAATAAGATCGAAACAAACGAAAAAGCACACCCGTATCGCAAAAAAATGCGATACGGGTGTGCTTTTGATTCAAGTCGCAGGCGTGGCTCTTATTCGGTGAGGATGTCGCTATCCATCACAAACTGTTCAAAGAGGACGAAAAAGCGCACCACGTTGGCGATCGCAACCGTGGGGCTGTAATCGTTTTCAAATTTGCGGTAGAACATTTCTCCTCGGAGCTGCATCCCGTGGGTGCGTTTTTTGGGGTCCTGCGCCACAAAGCGGTCAAAATAAAAGGCAGCCTTTCGGTTGCGATCGTAAAAGAGATCGCGGAGGCAGGAGATCAGGTAGTAGTTTTCCTTTGCGGTGAGGCGCAGGTCGAGCATGCCGTGGTCGATGCGCATCAAAACGGGCAGGGTAACGTCAACGTGCTCGCCGTTTTGCCGCGGCTCAAAAAATCGCAGCTCCTCCATAAAATCAATCATAGTCGGCTCCTTTTCTTTCGGGGTAGCCCTATCATACCACAAACGGCGGGGAAAAGCAAGACGAAATAACAAAAACGCGACCATTCCGTCTCTCAAAAAGTGCCGTCCCGCAAAGGGGAGGCGGCGCGCATCACTGTGGATGGGGATGGCGCATGATATTCCATTTTTTGGCGAGAATATCAACGGTTGCCTCAAATTCGCGGAGCAAGCCGTCGCGCTCCGCAGGATCGTCTACCGTTCCGACCTTATCCCATAAAAGCTGATGATAGAGGTCGCGCAGATCCAACGTCCGCTGGCGTGTCTCACGCTCGGCGATCAGCTCGCGCAGATGCTTGATGGCGAGAAATCGGTATTTCTTACACATCTGATTTGTTTTTGGGCTTCTGTCAAGCAGTGCGCTGATCGAGCAGCCGTTTGCACACATCCGATACGCACGGTAGAGAAGCGCGGTGACGGTGGTGTCCCTTTGCACGTCGGGCAGCGCGTTCAGGAGCGAGGCTACCGTTGCCGAATGCTCCAGCATTTGAGAGAGCTGCGCACGCGCATTCTCGATTTCGTATTTTGCGGTGGAGAAAGAGACTGCCGACGGGGAAATCTCTTGATGAATCAGAGCTGCCAGTGCGAGGTGGATCTCGGCGGTGAGCTTGCGGATCTCGGAGGTCTGCTCGGGCGCATTCTCCAGCAAACCGAGCGCCTGCAAACAGCGCTCCCGCGCATTTCTGATGGCGTAGAAATCCTCGGCGTGGAGCTCCGCCTCGCGCCTGCCGCTGTAAGAATGTGCTTTGGCAAGCGCCACTCTTGTGTCGGGGGTGGGGTAGGCAGAAAAGAGGTTGCCTGCAAAAATGTCCAAGAGCTGACTGACCCGAAAACGGGTGCCTTCAATGAAATCAAAATCGTACGTTGCCTCGTTGTCGGGGGTGTCGAAGCGCTCGTCGAGCAGCTCACGTCCGTAATCCATCAGATCGAGTGCGGACTCCACGTAGGCAATTCCGTAGCGCGCTCTTTGGTAGCCGTAGCGTGCATGGTATCGAAGCTCGTGCAGAGCCTGCAGGCTTTTGAGCTTCCAATCAATCGCCGCACGGTAGTCCATTTGGACAAAGTCACCCACGCGATACATCTGATAGAGCTTGTTCATCGCCTCATGGTTGCCCGCATCGGCGGCGTCTTTGATCCGCGCATAGCCTGCGGCGGGATCACGCGAGACACCTGCACCGAGGAGACAAGCCAGGCCGATCAGGTAGTTGCGTTGTGCGCTGTCATCCCCCTTTTTCGACTGACGCTTGCCAAGCGCGTCCTCGATTGATCTGCGCATCGCATCCTCGTCTTCAATGTGAACGTATCCATCCAAACCGCGGAGGACGCTCTCCGAGAGCGATGCACGGTCGGTTGGCTCCATTTCAAAGGGGATCACCGGCTTTTTCAAATCCCGGGCGAGGGGGTATTCCTTCCTTTGCACATAATGCGGCGTATCCAGCATGCGAGGCGTAACGGCAAGAACCATGCAATCACTCTCGCGGATAGCCCTTTGGATCTCGCTGTTAAAGCGCTCTCCCGCAGTCAGATAATCATCGAACCAGACTGCCACGTTCGGGAACTGCTTGCCGATCAGCTCGATCAAACGGATCGCGTGTGCGCGGTCCACCTTTCGGTAGCTCAGAAAGATCTGCGCATCGAAGGCTTTTTTCATGCGCTTGAGCAGACTGTCATCGGCAAACAGAAGCGAGAGAAAGCGGTCAACCTTTTCATCGTAATCGCGGTCACTCTGGCGAATGACGTGTCGTTTTCCGCACACACGGTTGAAGCGATTGATCAATTCGTCCTCCCAAAGCAGGATCAGCATGGGGATATTATGCTCCCGTGCATAGCGAAAATCAATCTCCAGTGCGGGATTGCCGTGGCGGAGAAAATTTTTTGTTACGGGTACGATAAACAAGCGCATCTCCGAGAGATTTTCCTCGAAGGTCTGCCGAGGCAGGGGAGCGCCGTTTGCGTGATCGTCGTAATACCAAACGGCACAGCGCGGAAACCGCGGGAGGACCGTTTCGGCGATAATGGGGAGATAGTGGGCAACCTCCTCGCGATGAGCGCAAAGATAGACCTTGAATTTTCCTTTTGACGAGGAATTGCTCGCCGCCTTGTAACAACGAAAAACGCCCATGCTGTGCTCCTTTCCGCGCCCGATGATTCTAACGGGTGTTCGCTTGTCTCCATTATATCACATATGCAGGGCGTTTTCAAGGGCTTTTGGGGAGAGGATTGATTTGCCCGTGTAAAATTCCGACCTCCCATCCCGCGAAAGCGGGATTTCATCGCGAAGCGATTTCACCCAACGTAGTTGGATTTATCCCGTCCCAAAGGACGGATTTAGTTGAAAAAGCGATAAAATTCTGTCGAATGTTGTCGCTTTTTCTTGGCCTACCCGACAGGATTTTGAACCAAGCCTCGTGTGCGTTGCACACTCGGCGCAAACTTGCTTCGCAAGGTTTGCTGCGAAGCGATGCCAAGCATCGCACGTAGGTTCTCTTACCAATCCAGCAGACGAAATAAGAGCGGACACCACACGGTGTCCGCTCTTATTTGGCCTACCCGACAGGATTTGAACTCTGCGGAAACAAAACATGCGAGCATGTTTTGAGAGATCTTTTTCTTGACGGCGGAGCGCCGTCATTTCGCAAGCGAAACCGAAAAGAGATCACCGAGCTTCTCTGTACCAATCGGATAAGCGAAAAAAACGCAGGTAGGATGAACCTACCTGCGGTTTTTTGGCCTACCCGACAGGATTCGAACCTGCGGCCTACAGAGTCGGAGTCTGTCGCTCTATCCAGCTGGGCTACGGGTAGGTATGGGTCGTTGTGCAGTCTGCCGACACAACGCATGTATTATATCACAAAATTCCTTCGATTGCAAGTGCTTTTGCGGAAAAAATGCCCTCTTTCTTTGCTTTCTGAGCATCTTCTTGAAGCAGTCAACCCTTTTTTTGTAGAAATTAGTCAAATGAAAGGTTCTGCATTTTTGAAATTTTTATCAAACTAAAGCACCAATTTTGGAATATCTATTGCATAACAGGACAAAAAGTGGTATAATAAATTACTATAATAATGAAATGTTTGGTTTCTCGGCGTCTTTTATTTCTCAAAAAAAGTGCGTCGGGCACAAAAGAAAGGAGCAGAAATGGACGAACAGTTTGTGTTTGAGGACAGCGACCGATTTCAATATAAGCATCCGCGGATCTATTGGACGGTTCGCATCACAGCCATCGTGCTGATCGCGGTTTTCTCGTTTGCCACCCTGTTCAACATGTATCTTCTGGTCAACGGATTTTTCCGACAGAACGGCTACCCCGCCGCGCACGGGATCACGCCCATCGTGGTGGAGCCGAGCGAGGATGCCGACGGGGAGTCCTTGGAGGACTACGTTTCCCCGGGCGATCTGCTTCTCGTTTACGATAAGGACCTCAAGGATTACGAGGAGGGCGAGATGGTTGCCTTTTCGCATCACGGTGTGATCCTGATCGGAAAGATCACCGAGATTGAGGAGCGGCGCGGAAGCGTGCTCGTGTTCAACGTGCAGGCGGCGTACCACGAAAATCCCTTCGTCGATCCCTCAATCCAAAACACCCTGATCGGCTCGGTCAACCATCGCATTCCCATGGTGGGCTATTTCCTGATCTTCATTTCCTCGCTTCCCGGGCGCCTGATCCTCGTGGGCATTCCGCTCCTGATCTATCTGATCCTGCTGTTTGTGGAGGCATGGCTTGAGGCGGAGGCATACCGCCGCGCACGCCGCACCTTCCTCCGCCCCGGCACCTTTGAGAAGGTTCCGCTTCCCGAGGTTGCTCTCTGGTCCTATCTTTCCACCTCTCTGTTCGTGCTTGCGGCGATCCGATTCGGAACCTTTGATTCGCGTCGGACCGACAAGCGGCTCGCCAAAGCCGCCGCTGCGCACGTCCCCGTGCCGCAGGATCGCTTCACGATCCCCGTCACGCGCCCCGTTCGGATGCGACGAAACCGTCCGATCCGACGCATGCACGGGTCAAGACCCCTGCGTGCCGCGCGTCCCACCCGTCCCGTCACGCCGATCCTGCCGCAGCATCGCGGCGACTGAACGGCGCGCCCCCACCCTCAACTATCACCGCCCGCGCCGTGGTGGGCGGTTGATATAAAACATGTCAAGCTGCAGAAAGCAGCTGACGAGAAAGGAACACACTATGAAACTTACAAGAATCTTTTCCCTTCTCCTGGTTCTTGCAATGGCATCCACCGCTCTCTTTGGCGGCACTGTTGCAAGATACAACACCTCCGACGCAGCCGACGCATCCGCGCAGGTTGCAAAGTGGGGCATTGTGCTCAAGGTTGACGGCAACCTCTTTGGCGTAAAGTACAAAGACGCAACGAACGGCAACCAGGCGTCCGCCGACGACACCAACATCTCGGTTTCGTCTGCTGCCGCAACTCCTGCTACCGTGGTAGCGCCCGGAACCAAGAACGATACCGGTATTTCGATCAGCCTTACCGGCAAATCCGAGACCAAGGTTCAGGTTGACATGACCGTTAAGACCCGCAACATCTTCCTCGCTGCAGGCTCCTACGGCGTGATGGTGGAGGACACCTCGATAACCGCCGCAAACTACGCTGCAGTTAAGGCATCGCTCTTTGTGGAGTCGGGTGATGCTTACGTTCCTGCACCTGCAGATTTCAACCCTCTCACCACCTACTACTCGCTTAAGGATGCAGCCGTGATTGCCGATACATACTATCCCGTTGTCTACAAGGCAGACGGCGCAACCGATGTGGTTGGCACCGTTGCGGATGATATGCTTGCCGAGATCGCCGAGGCTTACACCGCAGCAGTGAGCGGCGTGGCAGCAACTCCCACCGACGGAACCGGCTTGGATCTGAACAAGAAGATCTACACCACCTCCAAGGTGTTCGACGTGAACAAGGATCTCTCCGAGCTCAACCTTTCGGGTGAGTCGATTACCTGGGAGTGGACATTTGACGCTACCAACGATGCGCACGACGATGCTGACACCATTCTCGGTAATCTCATCGCTCCTCTCAACGCCAACGGCACGGTTGTGAAGCTGAACACAGGCTCCTACGTTGCTCTTGTAGAGAACACCGATTACAGCGTGAATACCAGCTTTGAGATTTCGATCGCTGTAACGCAGATCGACTGATCAATCTCCCCCCGACACCGTGGCTTTATCTGAAGCCCGCCTTCACGGCGGGCGGGCTTCAATAGGTTTTTTTGGGGATGCCTGCCACCGAGTGCAATCGATGGCAACCATCGCCGAAAAAGCATGTGCATGACTGCTTTGAACGGCTTACCATACGGAAAGGATCGTTATATGAAAAGTGCAAAAGCTTTGGTGCTGGCATTAACCCTTTGCATGCTCACCGCCAGCCTCGTTGGCGGAACGGTTGCGCGCTTTCGGGCGGAGGATTCCACCCGGGACGCCGCACAGGTGACGCAATGGGGTGTTTCGCTCTCGGTGAGCGGCGACCTCTTTGGCACCAACTATCTCGGCGCTGCAGGCGGAAACACCGCAACCTCGGGTGACACCGATATCACGGTGCGCTCCAATTCGGTTTCCGCGCTCGACTCCGCATTTCTCAAGGTTGTTGCTCCCGGAACGAAGGGGCAGGGCATGACGCTGATGCTCTCGGGCACGCCCGAGGTGGCAACCAAACAGAGGCTTGAGATCACAACGCAGAGCATCTATCTTGCAAAAGGAATTTACGGAGAGATGACTCCCGTTTCCAACGTCACCGCAGACAATATCGAGGCACTCATCGCGGAGGGGCTTTACGTGGACGGCAACGAGGGCATTTCATCCGTGCCCTCCTACCAAAAGCTCACGGTCAAGCCCGCCGATCTGAACGGCATCACCTTTTATCGCGTGGAGGACCGCTTTGAGCTGACCGCCGACTATTACCCCGTGGTCTACACCGCAAAGGGACTTGACGGCGTGGTTTCGGATATACATAGTGATTCGCTCGCGAGCATTGCCCGGGCGCTTGCCGAGTCGGTTGCACGCGCGAGCGTGGGCGAGGCTGCCCCCGATGCGTCGGGTAAGCGCAGCTATTCGGTCACGGGGCCGAGGCTTGCGGTAGGAACGAAGCTCGATATGGGACTTGACCCGCTGGTGGTTGCAAGCGTGGAACGGCTCACCCTTGATTGGGCATGGGTGATCGACAATGGCGGCAATGATGTCGAGCGCGCGCTCTATCGCAGTGCCGATTCGTTGCTCGGTCGGCTCTCTCCCACCAACCGCACGCTCGTTTTGCTCGACGCCGACGGAAAGGCATCGCTTCTGACGGTCAATGCCGAGAGCGGTCTGATCAAAAATGCGGTCGGCGTGCTGTGCGGCTCGCTCAAGACCTCGCTTGACGTTTCGCTCTCAATCGAGCAGGTCGACTGATCGGTTGACCTCGGAAACGTCGCCACGTTTTCCGCCACGCCGTTGATCCGACGCGGCGGAAGCCTGTTTTTTTGGAGAATACGAGATGAGAAAAATTTGGAATGCAATCACAACCGTGCTCATCGTGATTATGGTGCTGTTTCTGATCTTTAACGGCATCTGCTTCTATAAGCGTGAGCGGGGCGACCAATGTCCCACCGTGCTGGGGCTGGGGATGGCGATCGTCACCTCGGGCAGCATGGAGCCGGATATCTCGGTGGACGATCTTGTGGTCATCTGGCATCAGAACAGCTACAACCTGCGCGAGGTGGTCACCTATTACGGCAATACCTACCCCGTTACGCATCGCGTTGTGAAGATCCGAACCGACGAGAACGGTGAGGTGCTCTACACCACCAAGGGGGACGCAAACGACCCCGAGGACGGTGAGATATCCGCAGATCAGATCATTGGCAAGGTGATCATCGTGATCCCGAACGTGGGAAATCTGCAACGGTATATCCAATCGTCGGAGGGATTTCTGACCCTGACGCTGGTCGCGCTGGGGTTGATCGCGTTGAGTGAAATTCTCAACGCCGTCGGAAAAAAGCGGCGGCGGTAAGTCGGGGGACTTCCCCGCAGAATTTTTGACGGTGACTCCCGATCGGGGAGTGCCCGTGAGAAAGGAAAACATAAGCTATGGCATCTGGATTACAAAGCCGACGCAAGCGGATCTTTCTCTTTGTGCTGGTCTATGCGTTGGTTCTGCTTTGTCTGGCGCTGCCTCTCACGGTCTCGCGTTATCTTTCGGAGGATGACACGGGAGACGGGGCAGAGGTTGCACAGTTTGACGTGTCGCAGAGCGGCACTCTGACGCAAACGGTTGCCCTCGAGTTTGGCGAGGTCTGGACCCGAGAGCTTGACATCGTTCTGAAAAATCAGGGCGAGGTTGACGTGATCTACACGGTCACGGTCACGAGAGGCACCGAAAATCTGCCGCTTACCTTCACTTGGGACGGCGACGTTGACGATGCAGAGCTGCAAGTCGGCGAAACGGTCACACGGCGTCTCACGGTTGCATGGACGGGTCCTCACGATTATATTTACAGCGGCGAGATCGACCATGTGCAGGTCAGCGTAGCCTGCGAGCAGATTGACTGACGCAGCGCAAAAGAACAGAGAAAGGAGGCACCCGCCCCGTTTGGGCGAGTGCGTGATCGCAACATGAAAAGGAAATTATGGATCACCGCGCTGATCCTTTTGCTGGTTGTTGCCATGTGTCCGCTCGGCGTTGTGCTGGCGCGCTATTACGATCAGCGTGCGCACGAGGGCGGCTCTGCAACCTCAAAGCCCTTTTATTTCACGGTCGACAAGCTGTCCGGCGAGGAGAACGAGCGGATTTGGAGTCTCTACGGCGGTGACGAAAAGGTTGTCACCTTCAAGGTGCAAAACTACATGGATGCGCTCCGCCCTAATTTTGCGGCAACCACCTACAACGTCAGTATGACGGTGCAGAACAACGAGGGCGGTCCCGTTCCCACGTTGAGCGAAAGCGGCAACGCGACGCTCGCGGCAGGTGCGGATAAGAGCTACACGCTCACCGTTCCCGAGGGCTACAAGGATGGGGCACAGGTGGTGATCACGGTCACCTCGAGCGCACCCTACGAAAAAACCATGCGCCTGATCTTCTCACTGCACGTCTTCGATCATCCCGTCAGCTACAGCATCGTTGACACGGGCATCGCACTCAAGCTCTACGTCACGGCAAATGAGTCTGCGGTTGCGGCAGGTAAGCTTTGTATTGATTGGTCGGACGTCAATGCCACCGAAAATCGCCTGCAGCTCGATCCCACCGCCGCGCATCTGATGAATGACGGCGAGCTCGTAACCATGACGTCGGAAAATAGCCTGACCGATGCGGGCGGCAATCGCTATCTGGTGCGCGTGTTTACCACAAAGGAGCTCAAGGTTGGGCAAACCTTCACCTTTGAATTTATCAAATGGGACCGAGAGGTCAACCTCAACAATCTTTTGCAGCAAATGAGCGGCAGCGCCACCTATGCGGACGGCACGTTTACCGTGACTCTGTTGCAGAACCCCGCCTTTGCCCCCACACCCTAAACGATTTTTGAAGCGGAGCAGGCTCCGCTTGCAGGAGGCTATCACAGATGCAAAACCAAACCAGGAAAAAACAAAGGAGAATCCGTTGGCGTCGGATCGTGCTGCTTGCGGTAGCGTTGGCAGCGCTCGCGTCCCTGACCGTTGTGTGGTGGACGATTGCGGCAGACGCACCGACCGTTCACGTGGTGTTCTCGGACGGCGGCTATCGCGAGTCCATCAAGGAGGATTATACCCCAACGGAGCTGTTTGACGATTTTTCGCTCGACGCAACCTTTACGTCGGCGGGCTGTCTGATCATTCCGGGCACCGATTTTGCCACCGCAACGGGTGGCAAGCTCCATATCACTGCGGAGGATACTGTTGACCCCGAAACATTTTATTTCGATGAGGCGGTCAATGGAGAGCCTCGTTGGGCATACACCTTCACGGGATGGCAGGTCAAGGGTACCACGCAGCGCATACCGGCGCAAACTGTGTTTCAACCGGGCGATGCCATAACCCCCGACGTTCTGGAAGCTCTTGCCGAGCAGGGCCTTTACACTGTCAACGGCGACGGCTCCTGCACTGTTGAGCTCGAGGCGGTTTGGGGGCGGTGCTACTTTATCCGAAATCCCTTTGATAAAATGCTCTATTCCCAGCATGCGACCTACGGTTGGTATCCCGATCACAACGCCAGCCTCGCTTATGCGCAGGGCAAGGGACTCAACCTCGACGGCGCCTATTCCTCGGACGCCAATCTTGGAAACGATCCCGCGCTGCCCAAGGCAACGGTTGACGGCGTGTTCGGTGATCTGCGAACCAAAATTTACACGGACAAGACTGTGGATGCAGGCGACGCCTATGCAACCGTTTTGATGCTCGTGGGTGATTTGGACTATTATAAGGACACGAGCAAGGGTGACGTATATTACGGCTTTCTGACCGGTGGATCCGCAAACAAAGCCAAGGCATTTATCAGCACTACCTATAAGAGCCGTCAGGCGGCGGGCGACCCCGCAACGGGCTATAACTATAATCTTAAGCAGAAGCAGTATTCCAACACCATGTATTCCAACATGCGGTTTGATAATATCAATCTGCTCAAATACGAGAATATTTACAGTGCTGCAAATCCCGAGGCAACCACAAGGCCCTCCAGCGCGAGCACCGAATTTATGTTCACGCGCGTCAGTGCCAACACCTTCCATTATTTCGAGGCGACCGCACGCTTCGGTCAAAATCTTCCGTCGGGTCGTGCGTGGGGAATTTCCACCTTCCGTCCCACCGACTACAACGTTGTTTCGCTCAACGGAGGGTCGTTTGGCACCTGGCAAACCACCTATTCGAGCAGCATCAGCCGTGTCAACGGCGAAAACAGGCTGCTCACCTGGTATTTCGGCAGAAAAGCGTCGATGTCGGGCGCGATCACCTGCGGAACCACCTCAAACTATGACTATACCGTGCATACCGTCTATGCCGATTTTCAGCTCAACGTCACGGGCGGCAGCATTGCCACAATCTACGGCGGTAGCGCGGGCTCCAACTCGATCTGCGTGGGTAACCGCGAGATCAACGTCTATGGAAACGATGCGGGCTCTTACGGACAGTATGAGCCCAAGATCACCTCGCTCTACGGCGGCTCCGACCGCGCCAGATTCTTTGGCGTTCTGAACGTCAATCTTTATCACAGTACGCAGGTCAAGGACCTCTACGGCGGTGGAAACTACTTCTCCGCAACCACCTTTGGCAACATCAACATCAGCCTCGATCACAGTACCCTCCAGGGCAATCTTTTTGGGGGCGGTAAAAACGGAAACACCGAGGTTATTCCCGAAACCTACGTGCAATATACCTACTCCAAAAATATTCTTTCCTCTGCCGGCAAGTCCACGGTAAATGACCTCAAGGTGCCGATGGCAGTCGGCTCGGGCGGAAAGGTTACGATCAATCTCGCAAACGGCGCGGTCGTCAAGGGGAACGTTTACGGCTCGGGTATGGGCTCCTCGCAAACGATGCTCGTTACCGACAGAGCCGATGATGAGGCGGTTCCCACGGATTGGTACAATACCAATTATTATCCGGATGGCTGGACGGAGCCTCTGACCACCTATCCCTCCTTCCGCCGCGACACCATGTATATTCTGATCGGTGCCGAACGACGCATCTCCTGGTCGGAGTACACCCCAACCGGAATCAATTTCTATTCGGATAACACGTTGGCGTATCTCTCTCTTGCAACCGTGCAGGACGTGGAGATCAATATTACCGACAGTACCGTTGGAACGGCGCCCAATCTTGCAACGGGTAACGTTTACGGCGGCGGCTCGATCGCAAAGGTTCTGGGCAGCACCGAGATCACGGTTACGAACAGTACGATCTACGGCAACGTATACGGTGGCGGTGACGGAACCACGCAGCCCGCGCGCGTGACACTCTATCATCCTCTTACGGGGCTTGCAAACTACAAGTCGCCCACCTATTCTGTCACCTCGTGGTCGGGCGGTAAGCCCGCAAAGGTTTCGGTCACGGCACGCTCCCATGCATATAACGATTCAAAGCTGGGGGCTTCCTATAAGTATCCGCAAACCTTTGCATGGAGCGGAGAAACCTATCTGCTCAGCGACGAATATAACGGAATCGACTACGAAAATTATCTGCTCTATTCTGCAAACACCGAACGGTGGGGCTCGGTTGAAAACAACACTTCGGTGACGATCGACGGCGCCAAGACCAGCATCAAGGGTGCGGTTTACGGCGGCGGAAACAAGGGCGAGGTGCTTGGCTCCACCGAGGTTCGCATTCTCGACGGCACGGTCAACGAGGTCTATGCGGGATGCAATCAGTCGGACGTGTTTGGCGATACCAACCTTCAGATCCTCGGCGGCGAAATTACCTCTGCTTACGGCGGTAACAACCAAAGCGGCTCGATCGCGGGAGACGTAAGTGTTTCCATGTCGGGCGGTGAGGTGAGCGCGTTGCTCGGCGGCGGTAATCTTGCAGGCTATCAGGGAACCGTGGTTGTCACGGTCAACGGAGGCAGCGTCGGTACGCTTTACGGCGGGGGCAAGGAGGCAGCGGTCAACGAAACGGTTGTCAACATCCTCGGTACGGCAGAGATCGACAATGCTTACGGCGGCGGTGACGAGGGACCCGTTCGCGCCAACTGCGCGATCACGTTGAGCGAAACGGCAAGCGTTGGAATTCTCTACGGCGGCGCAAATGCCGCAGATATTGACGGCGACGTCACCCTGACGCTCCAGAGCGGACGCGTGACGGGTGAGCTCTTTGGAGCAAATAACCAAAGCGGCGTGATTTCGGGTGAGGTCACGGTGCAGGTGCGGGGCGGTGAAACCGAAACGCTCTACGGCGGCGGAAATCACGCCGATTATTACGGAACTGCCGACGTCTCCCTCTCCGGCGGACGCTTTGGTATGGTTTATGGCGGTGGCAAGGAGGCTGCGGTTGAGCGCGTTGAGCTCACGGTTGGCGGCGTGCTTGTCAGCGGCAGTCTCTATGGCGGCGGCTATCAGGGCAACGTCCGCTCCGACGCTGTGGTCATCCTCTCGCAAAGTGAGATCGTTGGCGGACTTTACGGCGGCGGATACAATGGGGACGTTGAGGGCTCCACCACGCTCCGACTGACCGATGCAACGGTTGGCGGCAGTATCTACGGTGGTGGCTATCAGGGTAACGTTGAGGGCTCCACCAATCTTGACGTGCAGGCGATCGAGCTCGCGGGCAACCTCTACGGCGGCGGTTATGCGGGAACGGTTGGCGGCACGGCGGTTTCGATCGACGATACGGTGTTTGGCGCGGGCTCGATTCTCATTGAGGGCTCGGTATTCGGCGGTGGAGAGGGAAGCACGGCTACCGTTCTCGGCTCCACGTCGGTTGACGTGAATATTGCAATCGACTTTACCGCAACCGAGATTTCCAGCGACACCGACACCGAAACGCCTTCGGGTGCGAGCTCGCTGGATGAGCATATCACAATGCCCGTTTACAGTAAAATTCTCGGGGACGTCTTTGGCGGCGGTGACCTGGGTCAGGTTGGCGACGGTAGGATCATCCAGAGCAGTAACACCGCGCAGGTGAGCGTTGAGGGCTTTGCCTCGGTCACGGTTCGCAGCGGTTATATCGGCGGAAGCGTCTTTGGCGGCGGAAGCGGTGTGCCGAAGGACGGTCAGACCTACAACGTCAAGATGGGAACCGTGTTCGGATCCACCCAAACCAACATCTACGGCGGCTACATCGAGGGCAGCGTCTACGGCGGTGGAACGCAGAGCCGTGTTTATGCAGCCGGTGATTCAACGCTTGCGGCATGCGTTTCGATTGATCAGACGCAGCCCGACAGTCTGCAAAAAATTCTGATCGGCGGCAGCGTATTTTCGGGCGGTGACCGCGGAACGAAAACCACGCAGAACGCATCGGTTCCGACAACGATCGGAAACGTGCAGGTGAACATCACGGGTGCACCCGGTGACGTTGCATCGGATATTTATTTCCGCAGCGGCGGTATCTACGGCGACGGCAACCTATGCCTGGTGCGCGGAACGCGCAGCATCACCATTCAGGATTACCACACCGACCGGCACAGCACTCTCAAAACCTTCTATTCGCTGCAGCGTGCCGATGAGGTTACGCTCGACAACTCGCGCATCGTGCTGCTCGGTGCGATCGACCTGGTTGAGGAGGGTGACTACACGGTATATTCGGTCAACCGCGTTGGAAAGCTTCTCATGAAAAACGGAAGCACCGTCAAGCTCGACCAGATCGTGAAATATCTGGGTGAGCTCGAGAGCTCGGTTGCAACCGACCGTGTGTTTGTTGACAGAGGCAACAACGCCTCCAATAACTACGTCACACACGGCGGTGATGCCGCGAACACCAACGCGCTCACCGAGCGAGAGATCCTCGACTATCAGGACCTGGGGATCGAGCGGAACACGGTGTGCGTTGCAAACGGCTTGTATCTGCGCATTGAAAGCGAAATGACCAAATCGCTTGGCTCCGTGAAGGGTCTTTTCACCCTCTCGCTTCTCCGCGCAAAGGTGGGTGAGGGAGGTGGCTTCGTTTACGCCAGCATTCCGCTCTCCACGGGTGCGTTTGTCTGCGAGACCTTTATGGACGGCGAAAAGAAGTACGTTGCAGTGGATGCTCCCACGTATGAGGCGTTTGAGCAGGGCATCTACTACGTTGCGGTCAACGGTGCCGAGGGAACGGATTACGTTCGTGCCGACGGTACCTACGATGCAGCAAATACCACCTATTACACCAAGAACTATATGAAGGTTGTTGGCGACGTGGGTGGCTTCTTCGGCGGTTCCTTTACCTATTATTATTGGTATATCAACGGTGCCACCATTCGGTATACCACAGGTATTACGGGATACATCGGCTCGATGGAAACGCGTTACAGCCAGGTGAATTCGATCCCTCCGCACGCCAAGCAGCTGCACTACGTGCTCAACTCAATTGAGGGTAACAGCACGCTCAAAAATGCCGTGACCGGCGTCAAGCCCACCTATCAGCTGCTCAAGAGCGTTTCCTTCGATGGCGAGGGCAAGCCGATCCTCTCGGATCAGCAGATCGCAATCGAGGTGCGTCTCGGATCACGTAGCCTTGGCTTCGTTTGGTATGATGAGTCGAGCGATATGTGGTATCTCTGCCAAAGCGGCAAGGATTTTGAAGGCTACAACGAACAAAAGGCGGAGATCGCCAACAATGTTCTGATCGACACTTCCATTTCGGTTGACACTACCAATTCCGACCTTGAGCTGGTGTTCTATAAGTCCACCGAGGTCAACGCCGAGCTCGCGGGTATGACGCTCGATATTGTGATCGACATCTTTTTCGATAACGGAGAGGGTGTTCCCGGAAATGTGTTCAACGAGGGCGCAAGCAAGCTCATGTTCCAGCTCCGTCTTGCCGTTGAGCGCTTGATGCCCGAGCAGACCCTGTTCTATCAGCCCGGCGAAAGCTACGGTGTTGCAACCACGATTGACATCAGCATCACGGGTCAGTCTGCTTTCACCGCCCAGTACAAAACACGCTATATTCCCACAGCCTTCCCCGCGGCGGGTGGCATGGGCATGCGTTGGGTGATCAGCGCGGCTTCCTACGATTATTACATGGATGCCGAAGGAAACTACATGACGCTCGACGGAAACGGCAATTGCGTGAATATAACGGGACACCTGATCTTCAACGATTCCCTCGACCCCTCCACGATGACGTTTGACACCTATCCCGAATGGACGGTGATGAAGCGCGCTGACGGAACCTATTTCTACAAGGCAGAGGATGCCAACGGCTCCCGTGTTCTTGAATTGTCGCTGGAGCATTCGGTTCGCTCGCCCAAGCTTCCCAAGGGAACCAAGATCACCATGATCGACATCTCTCCCGGTATCAATCCCACCTTCTATTACTATCTCTGCAAGGAGAGCACCGAATCGGTTGACGTGCTTGATTTTGCGCTCATGGGCAGCACGCAGTCGATCCGTAACGGTGGAGTGACGCCCGCATTCATGCAGCTCTACGTTGATGAATTCGGCAAGCAGCTCTCCTCGCGTATCACCGAGGAAATTCTGTTCATCTTCGATTTCTCGGCAGCCGATTGGGGGGGACTGACCCTGCAGGATTGCATGGTTGAGTTCAAGCATTTCTACGGAAACTCGACCTCGAGCGCTGATATTATGGATTACGTAAGCATCCAGAAAAATCAGGAAACCAACGAGATCCAGTCGATTGAGCGCGAATTTGCACACCCCACGCCCTATCTTGTTTATCCGAACACCAACGGTCTTGATCAGTTTGTGGTGGAGATCGAGGAGCAGGGCGACGACCTGCATCCCGAATATTACGATTACGATAGCATGACGCTCAATCTCAATATCGTGGAGAACACGGAAAAGGTCAACACCGTGCTCTCGGAGGAAACCTTTGTGTTGCGCATGTCGCTTGTGAACGGCGGCGTGGAAAAGAAGCTTCCTGTGGGAATCCGCGTGGCGGTTGACGGTCGCTATTTCTATCCCGCGCCCGGAAACATGTATATTCTGATTCGCGTAGAGAGTAGCGGCTCGCACAAGATAACGGTGGAATCCTATCTCACAAGCATGAAGGAGGCTTTCGGTATCGGCTCGGGTGGGGAGGTTCAGTTGAATTTCTCGCTTTACTGTGCGCAGTACGATGAGAGCTCGAATGCGCTCACGGTTGCGGGAGCACCGCAGGGCAACACGGTCTGCATTGATACCTACAAGATTCACGACAATCCCGTCTATTCGATGACGGTGAGTGCCGACGTTGAGGATCGTATGATCGGTGTGGGTGAGATCTTCCGCTTTCAGATTACAACCGGGGTTGTTGGAGAGGAGATTGCTGCTGTGCACCCCACGGTCAGCGTTTCCAGAAAGTCGGCAACAACGGGAAAATACGAGACGGTTGCAACGAATTCGCTGTTTATCACGGCAACGACGATTGCGAATGACGGTACCTTTGAGTGGCGAACCTCGCCAAGAGCAGTGAAGGGAACCTACCGCCTCACCTTTACCTACGGCGACCGCGTGGAATATCTCACGCTTGTAATCGAATAGTAAGCTGCCTTACGGCTTCACAAAAAAACAAGGGGCGTCTCAGATGCGTTTGCAATTTGAGACGCCCTGCGTTTTTGATCGGTAAAAGAATGTCCCCTGCCTTTTTCAACGAGCGTAACAGCAGGCTGTTTTTTCTATTGCATTTTTCGGGCAGATGTGGTATAATAAAAAAAGAATCGAGGAGAAGCCTCGAAAAAACAGGAAAAATAACCGAACGGAGAATGTTTTATGAAAGGTATTATTCTGGCAGGTGGATCGGGAACGCGGCTTTATCCCTTAACCAAGGTCACCTCCAAGCAGCTCCTTCCGATCTACGACAAGCCCATGATCTATTATCCCATGTCGGTTTTGATGAACGCGGGCATCCGCGATATTCTGATCATTTCCACGCCGCAGGACCTGTCGCGCTTTTCGGACCTGCTTGGCAACGGACACCAATTCGGCGTTTCCCTTTCCTATGCCGTGCAGCCCTCGCCCGACGGTTTGGCGCAGGCTTTTCTCATCGGTGAGAAATTTATCGGAGACGATTGCGTTGCAATGGTGCTCGGCGACAACATCTTTTCGGGTCACGGACTCAAAAAACGCCTCAAGGCTGCGGTTGCGCGAGCAGAGGGCGGCGAGGGTGCCACGATCTTCGGCTACTACGTTGACGATCCCGAGCGCTTTGGTATCGTGGAGTTCAACGCCGAGGGCAGGGCGATCTCGATTGAGGAGAAGCCGAAGGTGCCCAAGAGCAATTACTGCGTCACGGGTCTTTATTTCTACGATAACCGCGCGGTGGAATTTGCCAAAGGCTTGCGTCCATCCGCACGCGGAGAGCTTGAGATCACCGATCTCAACCGCATCTTTCTTGATCGAGGGGAGCTGCAGGTGGAGCTGCTCGGTCAGGGCTTTACCTGGCTCGACACGGGAACGCATGAGAGCCTGGTTGAGGCAACCAATTTCGTCAAGACCGTGGAAACGCATCAGCACCGCAAGATCGCGTGCCTGGAGGAGATTGCCTATCTGAACGGCTGGATCACGCGCGAGGACGTGATGCGCGTTTACGAGAGCATGAAAAACAATCAGTACGGTCGGTATCTCAAGGACGTGTTGGACGGAAAATATATCGACGCATTGCGCTGAAGGAGAGCGAGCATGACAGTAATCGTAACGGGTGGAGCGGGCTTTATCGGCTCGAATTTTATCTACCACATGTTGAAAAAATACCCCGACTATCGCATCGTTTGCCTTGATTGCCTCACCTACGCGGGCAATCTTTCCACGCTTGCCGAGGCACTGAAAAATCCGAATTTCCGATTTTGCAAGACCAATATCTGCGACCGCGAGGCGGTTTATGCGATCTTTGAGGAGGAGCACCCCGACGCGGTGGTCAATTTTGCGGCGGAGAGCCACGTGGACCGCTCGATCGAGGACCCCGAGGTCTTTCTCAAAACCAATATTCTCGGCACGCAGGTGATGATGGACGCATGCCGCAGGTTCGACAATATCCGCTACCATCAGGTGTCGACCGACGAGGTTTACGGCGACCTTCCGCTCGACCGTCCCGACCTTTTCTTCACCGAGAGCACCCCGATCCACACGAGCAGCCCGTATAGCGCATCAAAGGCGTCGGCGGACCTTTTGGTGCAGGCATATCACCGCACGTTCGGTCTGCCGATCACCATCAGTCGCTGCTCGAATAACTACGGACCCTACCATTTCCCCGAAAAGCTGATTCCGCTCATGATCGCAAACGCGCTTGCCGACAAGCCGCTGCCTGTTTACGGCAAGGGCGAGAACGTGCGCGATTGGCTCTACGTTGAGGACCATTGCAAGGCGATCGACCTCATCCTCCACAGGGGTCGCATCGGTGAGGTTTACAACGTGGGCGGCCACAACGAGATGGCGAACATCGACATTGTTAAGCTCATTTGCCAAAAGCTTGGCAAGCCCGAGAGTCTGATCGCCTACGTTGCCGACCGCAAGGGACACGATATGCGCTATGCGATCGACCCCACAAAAATCCACGAGGAGCTCGGTTGGCTTCCCGAAACCAAATTTGCCGACGGCATCGACAAAACCATTGATTGGTATCTGACGCACCGCGAATGGTGGGAGACCATCATCTCGGGCGAGTATCGTGATTACTACGAGAAAATGTACGGAAAAAGATAACACGTATCACCGAAAAGGCGGTACGTGCTGCAAAAAGGAGAGCAGATGGGCAAGATTTTGGCAGAGCGCGACGCGGGCGGTATCCGCGGGCTTTATGTGATTGAACCGACCGTATTCGGCGATAGCCGCGGCTATTTTATGGAGACCTACAACCAAAACGATCTGCGTGAGATCGGTTTGGACCGAACCTTCGTGCAGGACAATCAAAGCATGTCGGTCAAGGGCGTTTTGCGCGGACTGCATTTCCAAAAGCAGTTTCCGCAGGCAAAGCTGGTGCGCGTGATCCGCGGCTGCGTGTTTGACGTGGCGGTCGATCTGCGCCCCGGGAGCGAGACCTACGGCAAATGGCATGGCGTGCTGCTCAGCGAGGAAAATCGCAAGCAGTTTTATATCCCAGAGGGCTTTGCACACGGCTTTTTAGTGCTCTCCGACACCGCCGAGTTTTGCTATAAATGCACCGATTTCTACCACCCGGGCGACGAGGGCGGACTCGCATGGAATGATCCCAACGTCGGAATCGAATGGCCCGAGGTGGTTGGCACCTATCGCGGCTCGGCTTCGGCAGAGGGCTACACGCTCTCCGACGGCACGCCTCTGATCATGAGCGAAAAGGATCAGAAATGGTAGAATAAGAATGGAATAAGAATTGCAGGGGGAGAGGGGACCTTCTTGAAAGAAGGTCCCCTCTC
>ERZ780157.1755-NODE-1755-length-22490-cov-5.073902_pt1 | contig 22490 bp, 24 predicted proteins | sample MGYA00511169_ERZ780157 | MGnify/ENA primary metagenome ERZ780157 (study PRJEB29588, sample SAMEA1965149) | human gut metagenome | biome: human gut; feature: human-associated habitat; material: faeces | place: Denmark | collected 2008/2010 ... | reverse complement strand
AACTTACTAACATGTGTGCCGTACTTAATATAAGTCCTAAAACTTATTATAAGTACAGAAATAAGGAAGATCCTGATTATTATGATTATTTGATAATTAAAGAAATATTTGATGACTCTAAAGGTACATATGGATATCGTAGGATTGTTGAAGGTCTACTCCTAAAATATGGTGTAGTTATGAATGGAAAGAAGGTTTTAAGAATAATGAAAAAATATAATTTAATGGCTGAATATATTAGAAAATCTAAAAAGAAAAATAAAAATGAAAGAATTGAAGATAATGTTAAACCCAATTTATTAAAAAGAAATTTTAATACAGATAGCCCTAATAAAGTTTGGGATACTGATGTAACATATTTAATTTTTAAAGGATCAAGAGCATATTTATCTACAATTATAGACTTATATGACAGACATGTAGTTGCATATAAAATATCAAAACATAATGATAATAATTTAGTTATAGATACTTTAAATGAAGCAATAGCAAAAGAAAAAGATGTAAATGGTTTAATCCTACATTCTGATCAAGGATTCCAATATACATCTTATGAGTACAAAGCAATATGTGAATCAAATGGAATTCAAATATCTATGTCTAGAAAAGGAACCCCAATAGATGATTCTCCTATAGAAAGCTGGCATGCTCTTCTAAAAAAAGAAACTTTGTACAACAATAATATTACATCTTTACAAGAATATATTCAACTTGTAGAAGAATGGATATTATTTTATAATACTACTAGATTAAAGTCAAAGGTTAAGAAAAAGAGAAAAACTTACACAAAAAGAGAAAAATAATTTTCTCTTTTTAATATACTGCTTTTTTAATTGTGTCTCCTAAACAGGGTTCACATCATTCTTAACATTGTTTTTTTTGTGGTATAATGGTAGATAAGAGTGGTGATTCTATGAATATTGAAAAGTTAAAAAGTGTATTAGCTAAAAATAATAAAGTTACATTTAAACTTTACAGCTTAGATTATATTATTGAAATAGTAGATAATCATGTACAAATATATTCTCCTACATATTTAAATGATGTGAGAAAATATAATAATTTAGAAGAACTTTTAAATAATTTCAGAGTATATAATGAAACTCTTTTAGAAGTAGAAGGGAGAATAGTTATATATGAATAAAATACTTCAATATATGTCTAATGGAACATTAGAACATGAATATGAATTATCTTATGATAATTTAAAAAAATGTAATGGAATGATGTCTAAAATACATTTTAAGAATGGAAATATTAAAGAAATGTATTTAAATGCATTTGATGATGAAACAGAAGATATAATAAATCTATGGTTGATAATAAACGATGAAGTTGTAGAAGAAACTGTTAGCTTTAAAGAAATAGTAAATGTAGAATCAATACTGTATAGCCACCCTAGATGGGGACATAAACCTTATCTTAAATTTGAATTTACAAAAAGCAATAAAGAAAATAAAAATGACGATTTTTTTGATGACGATGGGATTCCTAAAATATTTAAGAATGGAACACCTTTAAATCAAAAAAAATGTCCTAAATGTGGCAGAACATTAATAGATATTATTTATGGATTACCTGATTCAGATACATTTGAAAAAGCTGAAAAAAATGAAGTTAAGTTAGGTGGGTGTGAAGTAACAGATTTTGATCCTAAATTTTATTGCTCCAACTGTAATATAAGTTATTATGAAGATTTAGAAGAATATATCGAGGATAAAACTTATTTTTATATTTATGTCGAATATATAGATATGCCTGGAGATAGACTATATTGTTATAAAAGTGAAAATAGAAATATAAAAAAAGATGATATAGTTTTAGTTGATAGAGCTGGAGAAGAAGTATTTGGTAAAGTTATAAATATTAAAGAATATACTCAAAAAACAGCACCTTATCCTCCATTTTTAACTAAAGATATATTAGAAGTTCACAATGATAAAACAGTAAAAAATATTGTTGAATTACATACTAGAAGAACTGATTTGTTAAAAGCTCATGATTATTCATTTAGAAATAGAAAACAATTAGAAAAAGATAAAAAATGTGGTTGTTTCCATTGTTGTAAAATTTTTAACCCTAAGGATATAAAAGAATGGTGCGATGAAGCAGATACTGCAATATGTCCGTATTGTGGAATAGATTCTGTTATTGGAGAAAGCTCTGGATTTCCAATTAATGAGAAATTTTTAAATGATATGAAAAAGCATTGGTTTTAAGAGGTGAGAATTATATGCTAAAAGATAAAAAGGCATTTGCTGTGGTTGAAAAATCACTAGAAGAAAAAGGTATAATTGAAAAATTTGAAAATGAAAATGGGAAGATATTAGGGAGAATGATGATTACATTAACTGACAAACCTAATATTATTGATGAAGAGATTAATGATAATAATATTTATTTCTTTGAAAGCTCATTTGATTTTTATGATTTTACATTAACAATTGGATTAAATGTTAAAACTAAAGAATCAGTATGTGGAATTATAGTTAATGCTAAAGATGGTAAAGAAGAAGATATAGATCATGTTTGGATTGAGTTTTTTATAAAAACATTAGTTGAAAATATTTCTGAAGATGGTAGTTTTGGAGTACCTATGTATTCGTTTATAAATGATACTGGTGATTTTACAGTTGTCCCAACGGAGGAATAAAATGAAAGATGATTTATTCAACTATCTAGTAGCTACTGATACATTAGATGATTTTTTAGGGAATGATTCTATTAATGTATATCAATGTGGAGAAGATAGATATATTAAAATGAAAGTTATTGGTAAGTATAAATATCTTGGTGGATTAGATCAAACAGATTTGATAAAAAATAAAATATATTATAGAGTATATAGGGAAGATGATCCAAATGGTTTTTACATAGTAGATGATTCTGAGGAGGATTATTTATATCCAGATGACTTTTTTGAGAAAGTAGATTAGAGAGTGATTTCTCTTTTTTTAATGGAAATCGTGTGTAAATTGACAAATCTATGATATAATTATATTTGAGATATTTAGGTGGTGAAAAGATGGGTACATATGAAAGCGAATCTAAATTAGAAGATAGAATGATAGACCAATTAAGAAAACAAGGATATCAATATATTGAAATAAATGATGTAACCGAATTAGAAAAAAACTTTAGGGAACAAGTAAACTTACATAATAGGGCAGAATTAAAATTTAAAGACTTATCGGATAAAGAATTTGAAAGATTAATGGTTAAAATATCTGGTAAAGGTGTTTTTCAGTCTGCAAAAGAATTAAGGCAAAAACAAGATATACAAAGAGATGATGGTTCAATTGTTTATATTGAATTATTTAACACAAAAGATTGGTGTAGAAATAACTTTCAAGTAACTCATCAAACTACAGTTGAAGGTAAATATACTAATAGATACGATGTAACTATTTTAATTAATGGACTTCCTCTTGTTCAAATTGAATTAAAACGAAGAGGAATAGATATGAAAGAAGCTTTTAATCAAATTAAAAGATATAAAAGACATTCATATTTTGGACTATATAAATTTATTCAATTATTCATTATAAGTAATGGTGTAGATACAAAATATTTTGCTAATGGAGATCAGGAACTTAATTATGGATTTACATTCTATTGGACTGATGTAGATAACAATAGAATTACTAATCTAGAACAATTTTGTGTATTCTTCCTAGATAGATGTCATATTGGTAAAATGATAGCAAGATACATGATTATAAATGAAACAGAAAAAATGTTAATGGTTATGAGACCATATCAAGTATATGCTGTAGAAAATATTGTATCTCGTGCTTTAGATACAAACAATAATGGTTATGTATGGCATACAACTGGTTCAGGTAAAACTATTACTTCATTTAAAACAAGTCAAATTTTATCTTTAGAGCCATCTATTAATCAAGTGTTCTTCTTAGTTGATAGAAAAGACTTAGATAAACAAACTTTAGATGAATTTAATAAGTTTGATCCAGGTTGTGTCGATATGACTAACCAAACAGATAAATTAATACAACAAATTAAGGATAGTACTAAGCCATTAATAATTACTACAATTCAAAAAATGGCTAATGCATGTTCAAATCCAAAATATTCAAGTGTTATGGAGAAATATAAAGATTTAAAAACAATCTTCATAATTGATGAGTGTCATAGATCGCAATTTGGAGATATGCATAGACAAATATCTAAAACATTTAGTAAAGCTCAATATTTTGGATTTACTGGTACTCCAAGATTTAAAGAAAATCCATCACAAGACGGAAGAAGTACAGCAGATATTTTTGAGAAATGTTTACATACATATTTAATTAAAGATGCTATTAAAGATGAGAATGTTTTAGGATTCTCTGTTGATTATATGAAGTTTGTTGAATTTAATGGACAAACTGAAGAAGATTTAATGGTGGAGGGAATAGATACTGATGAAGTATTTATGGCTGATGATAGAGTAAGACTTATAGCACAAGATATTATTGATCATCATAATGTTAAAACAAGAGATAGAAAATATAATGCTTTATTTACTGTTTCATCAATACCTTTATTAATAAAGTATTATGATATGTTTAAATCATTAAATCATGATTTAAAGATAGGTGCTATATTCACATATGGTGCTAATGAAGATCTAGATAAGAATCCAGAACATTCAAGAGAAGCACTTGATAGATGTATGAAAGATTATAACAAGATGTTCAAGACTAATTTTAGTACTCATACATTTGATTCTTATTTTAGAGATATATGTAAGAGAATTAAAAATACTGAAATAGATATTGTTATAGTAGTTAATATGCTATTAACTGGATTTGATGCTAAAAGATTAAATACTTTATATGTAGACAAACCATTAAAGTTTCATGATCTTATTCAAGCATTTTCTAGAACTAACAGAGTTGAATCTGATACTAAACCATTTGGTAATATAGTATGCTATAGGACTACTAAAGCACGAGTAGATGAAGCTGTTAAATTATTCTCACAAACAAATAGTGTAGATACAGTTATTATGGCTCCATATGAAACATACTTAGAAAAATTCAATAATGCAGTAAATAAATTATTAGAAATTACTCCAGTAGTTGAAAGTGTAGATTCACTTGAAAGTGAAGATGACATAAAAGAATTTATTGTTGCATTTAGAGAAGTAGCTAAGATATTAGTTAGTTTAAAAACATTTAATCAATTTGATTTAGATAATACTGATTCAATGATTAATACTCAAATGTTTGAAGATTATAAATCTAAGTATTATGAACTATATAGAAAACTATCAAATGATAAAGAAAAGAGTTCTATTTTGAATGATATAACATTCTCGTTAGAACTAATACAAACTGATAAAATTAATGTTTCTTATATTTTAAATTTAATTAGAAATGTTGATTTATCTAATGAAGAACAAAAACAAAAAGATATAGCTGATATTCAAAGTAAATTAGTTAATATTACAGATGATGAATTATTCTTAAAAGCTGAATTAATTAAGAGTTTTTTATCTTCAATTTTACCAGCTTTAAAAGAAGAAGATTCAATTGATGAAGCTTTCGATAATCACATGAATAAAGAAAGACAGAAGGAAATAGAAAAATTTGCTACTGAAAATAATATTAACTTAGAAACGTTAGAAACTATTATCAATGAATTTGAATATAGTGGTATTTTCCCAGATGGATTAATAGGACAATCTATTGAAGCTCCATTCTTAAAGAAAATATCAATTATTGAAAATATTAAAGGATTCGTTAAGAATCTATTAAAGAAATATATGTAGGAGGTTAAAATATGTCTAGAGAAGAAAAACAACAATCACAACAAGCAGAACTTCAAAAACAATTATGGAGTATTGCTAATACCTTAAGAGGTAATATGGATGCGAATGATTTTAAAAACTATATTCTTGGATTAATCTTCTACAGATATTTATCTGAAAATCTAGTTAATTATGTTAATTCAACATATTTAAAAGATGATGAAATAGATTACGAAGAAGCTTGGAATAAAGAAGAGTATAGAGAAGCTTTAAAATCTCAATTAATTAATGATTCAAATATGGGATATTTCCTAGAAGCTGATTATTTATGGAGTACATTAATTAAGAAAATTAAAACTGGTAAATTTGATATTTCAATGTTAGCTAAAGCAGTTAATACAATATCTGAATCAACTTTAGGAAATGAATCTGAAGATGATTTTGAAAACCTATTTGAAGATATGGATTTAAATAACTCTAAATTAGGTAGAGGAGAAGCTGAAAGAACTAAATTAATATCTACTATTATGCTTAAGATAGATGATATTGATTTCCATCATGAAGATGCAGAAATTGATGTATTGGGTGATGCTTATGAATATTTGATTTCAAATTTCGCCGCATCAGCTGGTAAAAAAGCAGGAGAATTTTATACTCCTCAACAAGTATCAAGAATACTTGCTAAACTAGTAACTTTAAATAAATCGAAATTACAAAGTGTGTATGATCCAACTTGTGGATCTGGTTCATTACTATTAAGAGTAGGTAAAGAAACTAAAGTTACATCATATTATGGTCAAGAGTTTAATTCAACTACATACAACTTAGCTCGAATGAATATGTTATTACATGGAATTTCATTTAAGCATTTTGATATTAAAAATGATGATACACTTGAAAGACCAAGACATATTGATATGAAGTTTGATGCCATCGTTGCAAATCCTCCATATTCAGCTCAATGGAGTGCAGATCCTAAGTTTATTGAAGACGAAAGATTTAGTGCTTATGGTAAATTAGCACCTAAATCTAAAGCCGACTTTGCATTTATTCAACATATGATTTATCAATTATCAGATAATGGAACAATGGCTGTAGTTTTACCTCATGGAGTTTTATTTAGAGGAGCTTCTGAGGGAACTATAAGAGAATATTTAATTAAAGAAAAAAATTATTTAGATGCTGTAATTGGATTACCAGCAAATATATTCTATGGAACAAGTATTCCAACTTGTATTCTTGTATTTAAAAAATGTAGAGAAAATGAAGAAAATATTTTATTTATAGATGCATCAAAAGATTTTGAAGCTGGAAAAAATCAAAATAGATTAAGAGATGAAGATGTAGATAAAATTATTGAAACTTATAAAAATAGAGTAGAAGTAGAAAAATATTGTCATGTTGCTCCTATGTCAGAAGTAGCAGAAAATGATTATAATCTTAATATTCCTAGATATGTAGATACATTTGAAGAGGAAGAAGAAATTGATATTAAAGCTGTTCAACAAGATTTAAAACAAATTGATAAAGAAATAGCAGAAGTAGATAAAGAACTTAATGTTTATTTGAAAGAATTAGGATTAGATGAAATATAAAATAAAAAGGACTATACAAACATGTTTTGCATAAGTCCTTTTTTTAGATTTATTAACTTAAATATTTTTTCTGTTTCTAGTTCTATTTTTCTATCTATCAACTTAAAAATATTTGCAATTTTTTTCTGTTCTTCTTCCGAATAAATATATATTTCTTGATTTAAAATATTATCGGATTTTAACCCAAGTTGGGCTGATCCAGTAACTTTTCTTTTTAGTTGTTTATTTATATATTTCGAATTAATTTGATAGTGTAAAAATAATGAATTAATGTCATTGACTTTTAATAAATAAACGTGATCCCCTAAAACGTATTTATTATCTTCATCAATAAATCCAGTTTTACCAATAATTAATCCTCCGCCTATATCATCTTTAGGCATTACTAAATCACCATATGATAATAAATCTAAATTACAAAAAGTTGGCTTAGTTTTCAAAATATTACCATCAGAATTTACTGTTCCCATATCCATAATATAATAGTTTCCATTAATATCAACTTTATCAGCTTTAGATTTTCCTGTTAAACAAGAACAATATTTTTTTAATAATGCTTTTTCTTTACAAGTATCTTTATTAAAATATTTATCTAATGTACTCATTTTAAATAACTTAAGGTCTTCAATTTTTTTAGTTTGCAACTCTATTTTTTTATCTAATAATTCTAACGTATCTGATATTCTTTTTTGTTCTTGAATAGATGGAATATTAATTGAAACTTGTTTTAAATTATCATTATATAAATGAACAACTGAATGTCCTTGTGCAACTTTTGCAATTTCAGTTTTTTTATTGTTATTTATTAAATAACTTAAGAATCTTCCATCGCAACTGATGGGTCTTAATATATTTATATCTCCACCAAGTAATACATTATCAATTTGAATACAAGATGATGTAGAAATATCTATAGGAGTTTCTCCACTTGATGGTATTAATACATCACCTTTTTTACTTTTTGGAATATTGTTTTCATTTCTATTAGTTTTACTATAAATTTTTCTTATTACTTCATTATATTTTGTATAAAGTTGACCATATAAAATACATGGATAATTTCCTGTTTCAGCTAAATCAGCTTTAGCAAGAATATTTCCTTTCGAAAACTCAACTAATTGAAATAGTTTTTTTGATATCCATTCATCACTAAATTCTTTAAATCTTAGTTTAGGAACATTCATTTTTCCACCACTTTTCAAGTCCTTAAGTTTAATAAAAAGATACTAACTTAACTAATAATAATTATATCATACTTTTATCATTTTGGAACATTATAAAAAAGTATTTCAAATACTTTCTTGAAATACTTTACATATCATATCAATACATTTCTTCTTTTGAGATAGTCTAGGGTGAACATATAAATTTAATGTAATATTAACATTAGCATGTCCTAACAACTCACTTACAGTTTTATAATCTACGCCTAAAGAAATACAATTGGTTGCAAATGTATGTCTTAATGAATGAAAATTAAATTGTTTTATTTTAACTTGCTTTAATACTTTGTTAAAGTATTTTCTATATGTTCTTGGCTCAAGATACTTATTAGATCCAGTGATTATATAATCATCGCCTTTAGTTTTAAGTTTTTTTAGTAGTTCTAGAAATTCTTTGTTAATAGGAATTTCTCTATTAGCATTTTTTGTTTTTGGAGTTGTTATTATCACTTTAGAAATATTTTTATCTTTGTCTTTAATATAAACTCTTTGAATAGTTTTATTAACAGATAATATATTCTTTTTGAAGTCTATGTCATTCCACTGTAATGCACATAATTCACCAATTCTAAGACCTGAATATAAGGATATTAATAATCCTACATTTCTATTAGTTAAGTTTTCTAAAACATAATTTGTAAGTTTGTTTTGTTCATGTTTTGATAGGATATATATTTTTGAATCTTTATTATCTTTTGGATAATTAAAAGTCAATTCAAAATGTCTTATTTTTTCTTCATTTATTGCTTTTCTCAAACTTCCTTTAATAATGATTGTTATATCCTTAATTGTTTTTTCAGATAATCCACCAGATCCATCTTTTCTTCCATTTTTAAATAGATTCAAAAGAAAATCTTGAATGGTTTTATGATTTAAATCTTGAATATAGATATTTCCTAATTTAGGAATTATATGATTAAAAATATTATTTGAATAATTAGCATATGTGGATTCTTTTATATATTCTTTTTTATCAATAAGCCATTCATAAATCCAATCACTATATAAAATCTTATTTTTTTTAGCAAACATATAATATTCCTCCTTTCCAAAGAAATATTATAGTTGTTCATTATCTCATTATTAAACTTAAGGACTGGTGGTGAGATAATGAATGTTCCAAAAATAAGATTTAATGATTTTTATGACAATATTAGTAAAATAAGTATAAAAGAATTAGGTAATGTTATTACAGGAACAACTCCATCAACTGCTGATAGATCTAATTATGGTGATGAATATTTGTGGGCTTCACCAGTTGATATGGGTGATTTTAAATATATTAACAACACCAAAACTAAACTCTCTGAAAAAGGTTTTAATAAAACAAGATGTGTTCCTAAAGATTCAATTCTAATTACTTGTATAGGTTCAACAATAGGAAAAACTGGAATGGCATCAAAAGAAATGTCAACAAATCAACAAATAAACACTTTAATACCTAACAAAAATTATAATAGTGATTACTTATATTATTGTATAAATTTTAATTTTCCAAGATTCTTAAATAAAATATCTTTTCAAGCTGTTCCTATTATTTCAAAAAGTGAGTTTGAAAAATTAGAAGTTAATATTACAAAGAATATTTATGAACAAGAAAAAATCGGTAATATGTTATCGCTTATTGACAAAAAAATAGAATTACAATCTAAGAAAATTGAAGACCTTAAGTTATTTAAAAAAGGATTAATAAATAAAGAACTAAATAATTTAAATGACTGTAAAAGTATTTCATTAAATGAACTAGGAACTACATATTCTGGATTATATGGTAAAACAAAAGAAGACTTTGAAAATGGTAATTGCAAGTTTATTAATTTTATGAGTGTATTAAAAGACAATATTGACGTATCTTCATTAACTACTGTAAAAATCAATCCAAACGAAAAACAAAATAAAGTGGAGAAAGGTGATTTGTTTTTTATGACATCATCTGAAACAAAAGAAGAAGTAGCGTTATGCTCAACATTATCATATGATGTAAAGAATTTGTATTTAAATAGTTTTTGTTTTGGTTATAGAATAAATAATTTAAATTTAATAAATAATGAATATTTGAATTGCTTATTACATTCTCCAAAATATAGAAAGCAAATATCTAATTTAGGACAAGGATTTACAAGAGTTAATATTTCTAAAAATAAATTGTTAGAATTATTGGTAGAGGTTCCTGATATGAAACAACAAATTAGAATTGTATCCATTAACAATAAAATAAATTATAAAATTAACTCAGAAATTAACAAATTAAACAAATTAAATGAATTAAAAAAAGGACTTATGCAAAATATGTTTGTATAGTCCTTTTATTTTACTATGTCATAAAATGATAATTTGTGTTTTAAACATATAGTGTATAATGTAAGTGTATTTATTAAATATAAGCCTGTTTCGTAGTTGCTATATGCAGTTTGTGATATCATACACTCATCAGCAATTTGTTGTTGTGTTAAATTTAATTTAGTTCTAATATCTTTTAAATTAGAAGCAATTTTCTTTTTATCAAGTTTAACTTTCTTGTAATTATTAGTTCTTGAAAGACCAACAATATAGTCTAATGAATATTTATACATATTAGAAAATCTAACAAGTTTAGTTAATGGCATTGTGTCATGATTATTTTCCCATCCAGCTACTGTAGAACCAGATACACCAAAAACATAACCTAACTCTTGTTGCGTCATTTCTAATTCTTCTCTACAATATTTAATATTATTTTGTATCATAATTAATCACCAATATAATTTTCCCATTAAAATGCCTCTTATTCGTAATTCTATGGGTCATTTGGTAAAAATGTGATATAATAGTATATGTAATCGAAAGCAGTATCGTGATTACAAAAGTGAAAGGAGGATAATTGTCATATGCAAACCTTATATAAGAAAGATGCAAGACAATTCATTTCAATATTTGTAAAAAAATTAGATATTGCTGATTATAAAGATGTGAAATCTAATTTTGAAAAATTTTTAAATCAAAATAAAATGGAAGTTATTGTTACAGATAATGAAAAGATTGTATATGCTTATGGAGCAAAAGTAGAACAATATTTAAATAATGAGTTATCTGATTATTTAAAGGATTTAGCTAACAACGAAAATTTTGGTGGCATGAGATCTTCTAATTTAGAAGTTATTGAAGGAAAATATATAGATAGTGTATTTTATTGTGAACCTTTAAAATCGTTTAAAAAAATAGGCTGTATCGTTATATTTTATAAACAAGCTTATTCAGAACAAGCTTATGAATTATTAACTAAAATAAAATATTAAATTTAGTAATACAAATTGATAAAAATATGTATAATATTATTAAATAGTTAATTGCATTGAATATTATTAAAAAAATGTTATAATACTAAATACTTCACAAATGAGGTGGGAAAATGAATTTGGATATTATTATTGATGAATTACAAGAATATTGCTTTGAAGATAAAGAATCACTTAAGGATGGAAAAGATTTATTTGGCAATTATCAAATAGAATTTTTAGACGGATGGATAGGATTACTACTTAATCAATATCTTTATAAAGATAAATATGAAGTATATATAAGTATTAAAACAAAAGATAAAATTGCTTGTCCATTATTATATAAATCATTCAGCAATGTAATGGATGCCAAAATGTACTATAATGAGTTAAAAAATTTAATTGATAATAATAATGAAAATTTTATCATAAATCGTTGTAAAACAAGGAATTAAATCAAAAATTGTACCCCCTAACGTACCTATCGAAAGCGTCTTGTAAATATATTTGAGTATGATAAAATATAGTAAAATGAAATAATTATGTAGAGATACAAGTATTTCATTTTTTTAATTGTTATTGACTTTTTCCAAAAAAACTATATAATAAATAACAATTTATATGTAGTGGTTTGCAGAGATTGGAAGTGGTCTTTATGGAACTTATTGTATATATGAAGATGATAAACCTATCATCGATACAAAAATCTATAGAGTCCTTCGACCCTCAAAAACCAGAATTAAGAATTAAAATAGAAGAGAAGTAGTAGCTTTTATTAAATGGCCATTATTTCTCTTCTTTTTAGTTTAATGGGGGATGCATATGAAATTATTGAGTTTAAAAGAGCTAGATATGTTCGACTATGTAAAGACTAAGGAAAAGGTAGAAGAGTACATCGGTGATTTAAACATGATAAAATACAAATATCGAAATGTTCTACCTCCACCAATAGCTTCAAGACTATTTGACATTAAAGTTCAATCTTCACCAACAAATAGATCTGGTATTGAATCTTACGTTGAGAAAAGGGATGAATATGACAGAAAATATAAGCAAAAACTCAACGAGATATATGAAATAATTGAAGATTTTTCATATTACGAAAAAAGATTCTTTAAAGACTATTTTATCAATGGGGTAAAATTGCGCAATTTTGAAACAGAATTTGCTTGTGGTGAAAGAATGGTCGATCATATAAAAGAAAGCTCAATAATAAAATTTGCACTTGCTACAGATTTAGCAGTATATAAATAAAATCACTTCGGTGATTTTTTTATTTGGAAAAAGTTAATTGTTGTAAGAAAGGAATATATTTTATGATAGGTAAAATTTTAGGAATAATATTTTTAATTCTAATGGGATTATTTACTATATGTTCTTGTAAAGTAGCTGATTGGGCTGATCAAGAAATGGAAGAGGAACTAAAAAGGAGAGAACAAGATGAAGAAGAAAACATATAGAGCAATAATTGATAATGATGGACATATTACAACAATGATTGTAGGTGGAGAAAGTAAAAAATCGGTTACGAAAGAACTAACCGATTTTTTTATTAAAACAAAGCAAATAAAAGACTATAGAAGATTTGATATTCATCTTAAAGAAGTTATGTATATAGATGGTGAATATAAAACTATTGAGTAGGTGATTCTATGAAGATAGATAAATTAAAAGAAAAATTAGAAAAATATGAAAATATCCCACTATCTGAAATTGATATCAATGAAGTTGATGAAATTACAGATATTAAAGTAAATAAGCGAAAGTCAAGTAACGATAGAATACTTGATTTTTTAAATACAGTTAAAAATCCTTATGTTTTTAAACATAATGGGAAATTAGTGAAAATTGGTTTTTCAGATACCGAAAAAACAGCTGATGAATGTATAACTAATGTACTTAAAAATCTATATAGATAATTTTGCACCTTAGTACTTTTTTATATTTTTATTTATCATTTTCATAAAGTGAAAGGAGAATATCTATGGCTGGTAGAGGTAAGAAAAAACTTAGTACAAATTCTACTGTTGCTAATTGGCTAGTAGGTATTTATACAAGAAGATCTTTTGATGATAATGAAGATAAAGAATCTAATACTATTACAAATCAAAAAGAAATGATTAATAGTTTTATATCAAAAGAAAAGAATATGACAATAGTCGATTATTATGTTGACGATGGATATACTGGTACTACATTTGATAGACCAGGATTTCAAGAGATGATGAAAGATATTTCTGATGGAAGAATTAATACTATTATAGTAAAAGATTTATCTAGATTAGGAAGAAATAGTCTAGAAGTAGGTAAATATATTGAAGAGATATTTCCTATATATAATATAAGGATAATAGCTATTAATGATAATGTGGATTCGTTTAAAAGACCAGAATCTATAAATGATTTAATGGTTCCAATTAAAAATTTAATAAATGAAAGCTATGCCAGAGACATATCTAAAAAAGTTTCTTCTGCTTATTATACGATGGCTAGCAATGGTAAGTATGTAGCTGGTACTTCTCCTTATGGTTATACATTTGATGAGAATGATAAACATCATCTTGTAGTTGATCCAGATGAAGTTGAAATTGTTAGATTAATATTTAATATGGCATTAAAAGGTGATGGCAGAGTTAAGATAACAAAATATCTAAATGATCATAATATTTTATGTAGAAAAGAAATACAGCGAAGAAAAAAGTATAAATTATCATTAGATCCATTAGAAGAAACAATTAAGTATAAATGGTCAACTTCTACAATAGGAAGAATGTTAACAAGTGAAATATATATAGGTAATTTAACTCAATTGAAAACGAAAAGAGAAAGTTTTAAAAATCATAAAGTAATAAATGTAGCAAAAGAGGATTGGGTAAGATTTGAAAAAACACATGAACCTATTATAACAAAAGCTGATTTTGATAAAATACAAGGCTTAATTAAAGTAAATGCTAAAAGATTATCAAATACTGGAGAAAGAACATATTCAATATATAATGGTGTTTTAAAATGTGCTGATTGTGGTAGAGCAATGTATAAGCAAGAAGACAAAAGAGGAAATCGCCAGCTATCAAATTATTTCTGTAATACATATTTATATATAAGCAAAACTTCTTGTAGCTCACACAAGATAAAAACTGAGGATTTAAATGATATTGTTTTAGAATCCGTACAATTACAAGTAAAGCTAGTAATTGAATTAGATAGAAGTTTAAAAAGACTATTTTTTAAAAATAATAGAGAAACAGTTGAAAGTGAATATAAAAACAATACTAGAATAGCAGAAATAAAGATAAATAATTTGAAAAATAAAAAACTTCAATTATATGAAGATTGGAAATTCAATAATATAGATAAAGATGAATTTATAAATCAATCTAAACTTATCGAAGAAGACATTAAATTAGTTGAAGAAAAGTTAGAATTAATAACTAAAACATATAGGGATAATATAAAAATGATTAAAAGAAATGATTACTGGATAAATCATTATAGAAGAAATAAAAAAATAAAAAAACTAACTAGAGAAGTTATAAAAGAATTAATTGATGTTATTTATATAACTGCTGATGGTAATGTAGATATTCGTTTCAAATATAGTAATGAATATAAAGAGTTAGTAACATACTTGGAGAATGAAGGAGCTGTTAAGAAATGTCAAAATGGAGAGTTGGTATTTACTTAAGACTATCATCTGATGACGATGATGATAAATTAGAATCAAATAGTATTACAAACCAAAGAAGTTTGATTAATTATTATTTAGTTGATAAAAAAGATATAACTGTATATAAATGTTATGCAGATGATGGATATACGGGAACTGATTTTGATAGACCTGCATTTCAAGAGATGATGGACGATATTAGAAATAGAAAAATAAATTGTGTAATTGTAAAAGATTTATCTAGACTAGGAAGGAATTATATTAGTGTAGGTCATTTTATAGATGATACACTACCAAGATATAAAATTAGATTTATTGCAATTAATGATAATGTGGATTCTTTTCTAAGACCAGAGTCTATGAATTCATTGGAAGTATATTTTAAAAATCTAATGAATGAAAGTTTTGCTAAAGATATATCTAAAAAAGTTAGAACATCTTTTGAAATAAGTAAGAAGAATGGAAACTTTATAGGAGTAGTTGCTCCGTTTGGATATTTAAAAGATCCTTATGATTGTCATAAATTTATTATAGATAAAGAAGCCGAAAAAATAGTAAAGAAAATATTTAAACTTGCTTTAAATGGAATTAGTAGGCAGGATATAGTTAATGAGTTAAATAAGAGTCATGTTCCAACACCAAGTAAATATATGAAAAGTTTTTGTAAGAAAAAATCATCAATAGTTTTAGAAGAATGGAATGTTGATTCAGTTGATAATATATTAAGAAATAGAACTTATATTGGAAATTTAATTCAAGGTAAGACAACTAGAATAAGCCATAAAAAGCATAACATTGTAACTGTTCCAGAGGATGAATGGATAGTTGTTCCAGATCATCATAAATCTATTATAGAAGAAGAAATATTTGAACAAGTTCAGAGTATTATTTATAATCGTAATTCAAGAGTTAGTTCTAACGGTAAGTTTTATAAATATACAGGTTATTTAAAATGTGCTGATTGTAATTCTACTATGAAAAAATTCAGTCGACCAAACAGCAATAGTATATTCTTTTATTGTAGTACATATATAAAAAATAAAGAATGTCATAAACATTACATTACTGAAAATGATTTGGATAATACATTGTTAGAAATTATTAATAAGTATATCGAAGTAATAACAAATCTATCTGAAAAGATAAATAATAATATATCTATGTCATATATGGAATACGAAAAAGAGAATAAAGAATTTAAATTAATTGAATTAGATAAAGAAGAACAAAAATATAGAAAGCTAATTAATGAGGTAAAAGATGATTATAAGAATGATTATATATCTAAGGGTGATTATGAATTATTTAAAGATAAATATATGTTTCAATTAAATAAAATTTTGCTGGAAAAAGAAGAATTAAATAGTAGTAAATCAAATCAAGAAAATATTGATCGAATCAATAAAATCAAAAAGATAGGAAAGATAGATTATATAGATAGAAATATAATTATAGAATTAATTGATAGAATTCTAATACATGAATGTGGAGATATAGAAGTTATTTTTAAATATAAAAATTTATATGAAGATGCATTGAGGTATCTCAAATCATAGAAATTATGGTATAATTGATTAGTAAAGTTACTTACAAAAAAGGGAGTGATTTCTATGAGTAATACAAACGAAAATCAAAGTGTTGCTAAAACCAATATCAACTGGTATCCTGGCCACATGGCTAAAACAAAAAGAGAAATAAAGGAAAGTCTTAACTTGGTTGATATTGTATATGAGGTAATTGATGCAAGGATGCCTTTAAGTTCTAAAATAATTGATATTGATGATATAGTCAAAGATAAACCTAGAATTTTGATAGTAACTAAATATGACATTTGTGATGATAAGGAAACTGATTTAATACTAAAAAAATACGAACAAGAAGGATACATTGTTATAAAATGTAATTTGTTGAATAGAAATGGTATTAAAGAGATTTTAAATCAAACAAAAAACCTCGCAAAGAAAATAAATGATGATAGAGCTAAGAAGGGATTGAAACCTAGGAGAGTTAGAGCACTTGTGATAGGAGTTCCTAACGTTGGTAAATCAACACTAATCAATGCTTTAGTAGGTAAAAAAGCTGTTAATGTTGGAAATACACCAGGTGTTACCAAAAATCTTTCTTGGATTAGGATAAATGATAATGTAGAACTTCTTGATTCACCCGGAATTTTGTGGCCTAAAATAGACAATCAGATTCATGCCTATAATCTTGCAGCATTATCATCAATAAAAGAAGAAATTGTTGACAGTGAAGCATTATGCAAATACATTATAGAAGTTCTTGAAAAGTATTATCCAGAAAACTTAATTTCTAGATATAACCTACAAGAGATCAACTATGATACTATTTATGATGATATTGCTAAAAAAAGAGGTTTCTATTTAAAAGGTGGTGCAATTGATTATGAAAAAGTGTATAATACTGTAATCAACGATTTAAAGTCAGCATCTTTAGGGAAAGTTACATTTGATAGATTATAGTGGAGTATTATATGCTTAATAAAATAATTACATTTGATAATGGTGAAAAGTATATCGTGTATGATTCTGTTGTTAAGGACAATGTTTATTATTATATGCTGGTAGGAATTAGTGAAGATGAAAATACAGTTTTGAAGGAAAAAATAAAGTTTTCTACTGCAAATAGTGATAGCACAGAAAATTTAATCTTTAGTGATGTAACTGATTTAAATTTACTTCAAGAAATTACAATGATGTTTTTTGAAAAAATGAAGGGAGTTTTGTAAATGAAAAATAATGATACTTTAAAAGTGGGAGACACAGTTAAATTTAGTGATGGTGACTATATTATTACTAATCATGTTTATTATGCTGGAGATGAGTATTGCCATAGAGCAAGAATGATTGATGATAATATAGATATTCATGGTGAATGGATGAAAATAGAGAAAGATGGATTCTATCCTGTAGAAGATGAAGAACTTGTTAAAAATCTTTATAGTTATGATTCTGTACATAAGGTTATAAAAACAGATGTGCTTAATAAAAATATAGAAAATTCTTTAATAGATGCAAAAGTCGATTTTTTCAAATATTTATCTGCAACAATGGTTTCTTTGGCTGGTGTTACACTAAGTGGAGCATTAAACAGCGTTCCAGGAGTTGTTGTTTCATCAGTAGCAACTGCGGCATCCGTATATGCTTGTGCCAGAACTTTTAATGATATGGACAAAGAGATTAAAGAAGATACAAAAAGGTTTACAAAATAGTTTAAAAAATATATTGCTTACTTTTTATTAGTATGCTATATTTAATTTGACGTTTTGCAAATAAGCTAATATTTTATTATGGTACTACATAGTAATATGTGGCTTTTTTGCGTTGTGAAAGGAGTGTGAAAAAATGTCATTCATCGAAGTAGAAAACATAAGCAAAACTTTTAAGGTAGCAAAAAAGGAAAGTGGCTTTAAGAATTCTATAAAGTCTTTTTTTAAGCGTGAATATCGCTATGTTAATGCTATCAAAGATATTTCTTTTTCTATTGAAAAGGGTGAAATAGTCGGTTACATTGGCCCAAATGGTGCTGGTAAAAGTACTACTATTAAGATACTTAGTGGTATACTTGTTCCAGACTCAGGGAAATGTAAAATAGGCAAAATTACACCTTGGATTGATAGAAAAGAATATGTTAAGAATATTGGCGTTGTGTTTGGCCAAAAGAGTCAACTTTGGTGGGATATTCCTGCTAGTGATACTTTTGATTTACTCAAGGATGTTTACGATATTGATGATGAAAGATACAGAAAGGTTCGTAATGAACTTGTTAGTATGCTTGGAATCGAAGATATTATAAATGTTCCTGTTAGAGGCCTTAGCCTTGGTCAACGAATGAGGTGTGAAATAGTTGCGTCACTATTACATGAACCTGATATCTTGTTTCTTGATGAACCTACAATTGGACTTGATGCTGTATCGAAGAAAATAGTTAGAGACTTCATTAAAAAAATTAACAAAGAGAAAAATGTTACAGTAATTCTTACTACTCATGATATGGCAGACATTGAAAGCTTAGCAAAAAGGATTATCTTGATAGGAAAAGGCCAAAAGCTCTATGATGGATCACTTGTAAAACTAAAGAATAAGTATGATAGAAAAAAATACATAAATGTAGTTACAAATGATAAACTTGATCTTAGAAGCAAATGCATTATTTCAAAGAAGAAAACTGAAAATGGTTACAAATTTGTAATTGATTCAGAAAAGGCAGATATATCATCATTTATAAATGATATTACTAGAAAAGCCTCTATAAAAGATATTGAAGTAGATAATGAGTCTTTAGAAGATATAATTGCAACTTTGTATGAGGAATATGAAATATGAGATTTTATTTATCATATTTTAAGCTTAGATTTATATCTGGACTTCAATATAGATTTGCTGCAATTGCAGGAATCCTGACTCAGTTTTTCTTTGGAATTGTAATTATTATGGTTTATTTAGCATTCTATGACTCTAATGTAACAGTACCAATGACTATTGCAGAGACTGTTACATACTTGTGGCTTAACCAATGCTTTTATTCATTACTTTCTCTTGAATATAAAGATAATGAGATAGTAAATATGATTAAAAAAGGAGAAATAGTCTACGAACTTACACGACCTAAAAATGTTTACTTCATGTGGTTTTTTAAGGTTGTTGGACAACGTTTGTCAATGGCAACGCTTAAATCTATTCCATTTGTAATAGTGCTTTTAATTCTTCCTTACCCGTACAAATTATTACCACCTAATTCATTACCAGCATTTTTATTGTTTATGGTGTCCATTTTTGTAGGAATATTCCTAATGGCATCTGTTATAACATTTTTTAATGTCATTGTTTTAAAAACGATGGATGAAAAAGGTATAACTACTATATTTGGAGCTTTAGCAGATCTTTTCTCTGGAGGATTTGTACCAATACCATTCTTCCCGGGATTTCTTCAAAAAATAGCAGATTTCCTTCCATTTAAATATGTTAGTGATGTTCCATTTCGTATATATTCTGGAAACATATCATTGTATGATGGATTGTATGGTATTTTAATTCAACTTTTATGGTGTGTAATACTTATAACAATTGGTTATTTAAGTACGAAGAGGCTCTTAAAAAGAGTTGTGGTACAAGGAGGTTAAAAATGAAACTTTATTTTAATTCATTAAAGCTTTATTGGAAATCACTTATGGAGTATAGAGCATCGTTTATCATGGCATTTATTTCTCAAATATTCATTTTCTTTTCCTATTACTTTGTTATCTTATCTCTTTTTAACAAGTTTGGTAACATTAAGGGTTTTACAGTTTATGAGGTTTTACTTTGCTTTTCTGTGATTCACTTTGGCTATAGCTTTTGTGAAACATTTGCAAGGGGAGTTGACAGGTTTGATAATTTGATTATCAAGGGAGAATTTGATAGATTACTTTTAAGACCAAGGAGAATACTTTTACAAGTATTGTGTTCAAATTTTGATCCAGTTAAAATTTCAAGATTACTTCAGTCACTTGTCATTTTAATTATCTCTTTGGTTAACTTAAATATAGAATGGAACATTTATAAGGTTTTGTGCCTTATGCTAATGCTAACAAGTTCTGTATTTGTATTCTTTTCAATATTTCTTTTGGCAGCTTCTTATTGTTTCTTTACTGTTCAAGGTTTAGAAATAAGAAACCTTTTCACTGATGGTGGAAAATATATGGCTCAGTACCCAATTGGTATATTCAAAAAAGGATTTATTTTGTTCTTTACGTTTGTAATTCCGTATGGACTTGTAAATTATTATCCTCTTTTGTATATGATTGGTAAAACTGATAATCTTTTATATTGCTTTGCACCACTTTTTACAATTTTTTACGTCATACCAAGTTTATTGGTATTTAAAAAAGGAATCAAAAGATATGAGAGTACAGGCTCATAGAGGATTGATTCCTTTTTATTTTTTTTGTAGTAAAAAAATGAAAGTGATACTTTATGTTAAATATTTTACATGATATAATTAACCTAAGGAAGGTGTTGAAATGAAGAAGAAAGAAAAAGATTCAATTAGAATTACAAAAGCAGATGATGTTCTTGATAGTTTGTCATTATGGCTTAACAAGGTGTTAAGAACTGAAAAAATGATTGATGATAAGAAAAACAATGTTTATTTTTGGCTTTTTAAATTGATATTTTTGTTCTTGTATTTAGCTATAATTGATTGTTTGTTTGATGCACTTAGAGACTTTGGCGTTTCTCTCATTTATGTTTTAGCTGTATCACTAAGAACAATTCTTGCATCTATATTTGCATTTTCAGTTGAATTTTGTAAAGAATTGATTATGCTTTATTTACTATTTAAGAATCTTAAGATTTTTATGAATAGTAGCTATTACAAAAGATTATACTCAAGAGATAACAAGATGAAAGATGGTAAGGAAAAGTTCTTTAGAATTGCGTACAATGTTCTTAAGTATTTGTCAGTTCCATTTTTAGCTTTAGTAGGAGCAATTGCTACATTTATGGTTATACTTATTATAATTTTTGTGTATATGTGTGCTGCTGGCGTATATGTTGTTAGTCCTATACTTATAACTCTTAGTATATTTGCTATTTGTTATGTATTATTCAGATCTATTCAAAATAAATTCTTTGATAGAGAAACAGCAGTTACTAATAAGACTTGGGGATTTGTTCTTGGTGCATTACTTATTTCTATTTGTTTATTTGGGTATGAGATAAGCGGATATGAATACAATAGTGGACTTCCGGAAAACTTTAGTTTAGTTAATAAAGCGTTAGAATTTAAACTTGATGATGCTGAAGAAGTATATATTAAGTCAGGATCTAAGTATAATAATGTTAGCATTTTAAAAGATGATTCTCTTGAAAATAAAATTAGAGTAGAACTTGATTATTATGAGACTACAAATACTTTTTATACTACATATTTAAATGATGATGATAAATTACTTCTAAGATTTGATAGTACTCTAAATTATAGTAAGCTTGA
>ERZ780157.1750-NODE-1750-length-22556-cov-3.455624_pt1 | contig 22556 bp, 12 predicted proteins | sample MGYA00511169_ERZ780157 | MGnify/ENA primary metagenome ERZ780157 (study PRJEB29588, sample SAMEA1965149) | human gut metagenome | biome: human gut; feature: human-associated habitat; material: faeces | place: Denmark | collected 2008/2010 ... | reverse complement strand
CCGCCGCGCAGTTTTACATGGTTGTTCAAGCCGACCGCTCCTACGGTTGCCCGTGCGACAGATGCAAGGCGGCGCGTGACAAGTATATGGACAGCGGCTTGATGGTGCGCTTTATCAACGCGGTATCACAAATTCTTGACGATTGGAAGCAAACGGAAAACATAACAAAGGAATACAGCCTTGTAATTTTCGCTTATTCCTACAGCGAAAAGGCTCCCGTACGTGACGGAAAAGTTATTGACAGTACAGTGATTCCTGCCGACGACGTGTATGTGCGTTACGCTCCTATCCGCGGCTCGTACTACTACTCTTTGCAAGACGAACGCCAAACCGACGACGTTAAAAACATCTACGAAGATTGGGGAAAAATTACCGATCGACTGATGATTTGGACGTACCATGACATATACAGTAACTGGTTTTGGTACTATCCGACCTATCAGGCAATGAGCAGTGACCTACAAATGCTCGAGTCCGTCGGTACGGAATATGCCATGGCGCAAAGTACATACCTTGAAAACGGAGTTTACACTCAACACCTTAACGCTTACATTCACAGTAAGTTGTGTTGGAATACTAAGGCGGATGTCGGGGCAATTCGCGACGAATTTTTGTACTATTACTTCGGTGAAACGGCGTACGAATATATGCGCGAGTTTCACGTTCGTATGGATGACCGCTATGCGCTTATGGCGGCGAACAGCGGTAGCCCCATGATATCCAACCTTTCCAAAAACGGCGTAAATCAGGACGGTTATTGGACGTACAACTTCCTTAATGAGATTGTCGGATTGTTTGACAAAGCAATTGCCGCAGTCAATGCCAATGACGCTTACACTGCCGAGCAAAAGGCAACGTACGTAGAGCATATACAGAAAGCTTCGCTTCAACCGCTGTACATGCGTTGGTACAATGCCAAGGCAAACGGCTACACCGAAAACGAGCAAATCGCGCTTGTTTCCGAGTGGGTTACTTTGGCTGAAAAGTACGGCGTAACCAAGTATGGCGAAAATATTGCGCTGACAATTGCCGCGATAAAGGCGGAGTTTGGGTTGCAATAAACCCGATGTTTGGTTGCATTACTAAACTAAATGAAAAGGGGAGCAAAACTCCCCTTTTCGAATGTGTTTACTTTGCGCGCATGAACGCAAATGTAAGCAAAATTTATATATGTATCAGAAAATTTGCGACAAATCAGTCGTTTTGCTCGGCGTTTTCCGTAAACTTTTTGCGGTAATCCGTAGGCGACATGCCTACATTTTTGCTGAAATATTTGTAAAAGTACGGCATGGACGAAAATCCGCAGTTAAGGGCAATGTTACTTACCGACATGTCGCTTTTGCGCAACCACAGTTTGGCTTCTTTCAGTCGACACTGCATTGCGTATTCCATTATCGATACGCCGCGCGCCTTTTTGAAAGAGTGTATCAGCGTACTCTTGGCGCAGTAAAAGATTTTGGTAAGTTCGTCTATGGAAATTTGTTGGTTGAAGTGCGTTTCGATGTAACTTGCCACTGAATCCGTCAGTTTGGACGATTCCTTTTTGTTGTAGGGCAATACGTCGGTGTCGAAATAGCGTTGCGTTTCCAACAATACAAGGTCAAGCAATTTGCTCATCACTTGCGCCGTGTTTTTCTCGGGTTTCTTTGCCTCGCGGTAGATAAACTCGATGTAGGTGCGCAATCTGTTATCCGTCGGTGTAAACCAACTTTTGCTTAGATCATCGGGTATGTCGAACTTAACGTTGCGTATACCGAGTATTAGGTACTCCGTTGTTTCGTTAGGGCGTGCGTATGCGCTATGCAATGTGTATGGGTTCATCACCAAAAAGTCGCCCTCGCGCACTCTTCTGCGTACCGACTCTATGGTCATTTCGCCTGTGCCGCTTCTGCAAAGCCAAATTTCCGTCAAACCGTGTATTACGCTTTTGTTTTCGAAGTCGGTGATGATGTCCGAGTTTACGTACTCCAATATGGGCGCAATGCTTTGCTTGTCAAAGTACATATCTGTATCTATTCGATTGTATATCTCTGCCATGGGTTCCTCCTTGCAAAGCGACAATGTCAAATTGTAGCTGTTGTGGAAAAATAATGCATTTGTTGCAAGTTTTCTCTTATTGTAGCACTATTTGATACATTTGGCAACGGTTTGCTTAGCTTCGACTTTGGTTGGGTTTGACAGACGTAAAGCGATTTTGTAATTATTTGTGCCAAACGTTGGCACCCTTGTCATCGTTTGTAGCAGTGTAAAGGTGTAAATATGTGTAAAAAAACTTATGTGGAAGAATTTGAACAGCGCGGTTTCGGTTTGTTTGTGCACTTCGGCTTGTACAGCGTGGTGGGCAAAGGAGAGTGGTACTACCGCTTGAACAAAAACTGCGACCCCGTTGCGTATCATAATTTGATGAGTAAGTTTGTTGTCAAGCGTGATTGGGCAACCAAGCTTGTTGCCGTTGCCAAAAAGGCAGGGTGCAAGTACATCACGCTTACGGCGCGCCATCACGACGGTTTCAGTTTGTACGACACTTGCGGACTAAACGACTACGACGCACCGCATTCCGCATGCGGGCGTGACCTGATTGCCGAGTTTGTGGATGCGTGCAACAAGGGTGGCGTAGCGCCGTTTTTCTACCATACGTGGTTGGATTGGTGCAATACCGACTACACGCAAAACTTCCCTAAGTACATAGATTACCTCAACAAAAGTATCGAGATTTTGTGCACCAAATACGGCAAGATAGGCGGTTTTTGGTTTGACGGTTCGTGGGACAAGTCTATCGACTGGCACGAAGACGAAATCTACGGCACTATACGTAAGTATCAGCCACATGCAATCATTGTCAACAATACGGGACTTTCCGAGCTTGGCAAGACCGGACATCCCCAAATCGATTGCGTAACTTTCGAGCGTGGCAATCCGTTTTTGGTGTCGGACAGTCGCAGTATTGCCGGGGAAATGTGCCAAGTGCTGAATGACCACTGGGGATATGCCGCAACGGACATCGACTACAAACCCGTGTCCGAGCTTATCGGCAACCTTGTGGAGTGCCGTGCATGCAACTGCAATTTGTTGCTTAACACGGGGTTGAAGGGCGACGGCACGGTGCGTGACATCGACAAGTGCATTTTGACGGAAATAGGCAATTGGATACGTACAAACAAAAACTTTATATACTCTGCTCGCCACAGTGCGGTTGCGGCGGACAACGCTACAACGCTTTCCGACGGAAACTACTGCTACGCCGTGGTGCGCAACGTACCCGTCAGCGGCGACGAAAACGTCAATCGTCGTCTTGCTAAAACAGTGGTAACGTTGGATTGCAAAATCAAGCGTGCTACATGGTTGGATAGCGGCGAAGCGGTGGAGCTTGCCGCACCGAACGCATTTGTAGTCAAACCGTTTGACTACGGCACAAGCGGTGCATTGCGTGTGGCTAAGATAAAGTTGAAGTAAACCATGGATTTGTAAGCAAAAAACATGTACGTATTAGTTTTTTGCTTGCACTTTGAACATTTTGACGGTAAATACAAAGTGTTGCCGACTTAAACGCGAGAGAATATCGCAACATAAAGGAGTAAATTATGAACAAGGTGAAAGTCGGTATAATAGGACTTGGACAGCGTGGGGTGGAATTGCTTAGCACAATGTTGTTTTGCGAGGAAGCGGACATCGTTGCCGTGTGCGACGTGTACCCCGACCGTGTGCAAAAAGCAATCGAGCAAGTGCAAAAAGAACGGCATATGACTCCCGTCGGTTACGACGACTATCGCAAGGTGCTTGCCGATCGCGAAGTGCAAATGACAGTAATATCCACATCGTGGCAAACTCACGTGCGTATTGCCGTGGACAGTATGAAGGCAGGCAAGGTGACCGCGGTGGAAGTGTCGGGCGCATACGACGTCGAGGACTGTTGGCAACTTGTACGCACCTATGAGGAAACTCGCACCCCGTTTGTGTTTTTGGAAAATTGCTGTTTCGGCAAGTTCGAGTTGCTGTCTACCGCATTGTATCGCGCGGGCAAGCTCGGTACCGTTACGTATTGCCATGGCGCATACAGTCACGACTTACGTTGGGAAATTCTTGGCGGTGTTGTCAATCGTCACTACCGCTTGGAAAACTACAAACGGCGCAATTGCGAAAACTACCCTACGCACGAAGTCGGTCCCATTGCAAAGCTGTTGGACATTTGCCGCGGCAATCGTTTCATGACAATATCGTCCTTTGCAAGCAAAGCGGTCAGTCTGCACGAGTTTGCACAACGAGACGATGTCCCTGACAAAAATCAGGCAAACACGCATTTTGCACAGGGGGACGTAGTAGTGTCAACTTTGACATGTGCTAACGGCGAAATTGTCACATTAAAGCTCAATACAAACATGCCAACCTACTACGCACGTGAGTTCACTGTGCGCGGCACAAGGGGCTTTTGCGAGCAAAACGCAAATATCGTCATGATAGAACCGGACAGTCGTATGGAAGAGTACTTCGATACGGAAAAGTTCTTTGCCAAAAATGTAAACTGCGGTGACGAATACGCCGACTACTTACCCGATTTTTGGCGCAACATCACTCCCGAAATCATCGAAAAGGGACACGGCGGAATGGACTACTTCCAATTCAAGACCATTTTCGACGCAGTGCTCAACAACAAGGAAATGCCGATAGACGTATACGACGCGGCAACCTGGATGAGCATTACTTGCTTGTCGGAGCAATCCATCGCCATGGGCGGCACACCGCAACTCGTCCCGGACTTTACTCGCGGCGAGTGGGTGTGCCGCAAGAGCAAAGACGTAGTAGATCTAACAAACTAACGTAGACTTTTTATTAACCCTAGCGTACAGTGAGAGTCGATTAACGCATAATTAGCCGTCGTCACACTCGCAAAAATTATTAGTGATGGCTAATTTAACCCTATGGTTAATTATTTGTCGAACGACGATAAAAAAGAAACAAAATGAAAAAAATTACTTTTGGTATTCCGGAAAAATTTGTACCGAGCGTATTTTGTAGAAATATTCAATACAAAGAAACGCCGATAAAATACAATTATGAAAAGATTACATTTAGGCAAACGCCACGTGGCTGTGTATTGGAGTTTCCTATGGAACAGGACGAACACTTTTACGGACTGGGTTTGCAATTGAAACAATTCGATTTTACAGGTAAACATGTAAGATTAAAGGTAAATGCCGATCCGATTGCGAATACGGGAGATTCTCACGCTCCGGTACCGTTTTTTGTAAGTATTAAGGGGTATGGTATCTATTTTGATACGGCAAGATATATTGAAATCGATTTTGGCAGGCTAAAAAAAGATCAGCGGCTCGAAAAAGAAGACGCATCAAATATTAAGGTATCTACGGCCGATTTGTATTCGGTAAAACAAACGGAATCGAATTCGGTTGTCAGTGTTTGTATACCGGTGGCAAAAGGTGTGGATGTTTATATTTTCGAAGGCGACAATATAACGGAAATTGTCAGTGAATACAACAGATTCTCTGGCGGCGGTTGCAAAGTACCCGACTGGGGGTTCGGTTTATATTATCGTTGTTATGCCGGATATAATCAGTCGCAAGTACTCTCGGTTGCGGATTATTTTTGTAAAAACCGGATACCTTGTTCGGTAATAGGGCTTGAACCGGGGTGGCAAACGCATGCTTATTCTTGTTCTTTTCAGTGGAATAAAGAGTTGTTTCCGACGCCTGAAACAATGCTGGAACAATTGTCGAAAAGGGGGCTTCACGTCAATCTATGGGAACACGCGTTTGTATGTAATTCGTCTTTGATGTATGAAAAACTAAAAGATTGTTCTGCCAATTATACGGTGTGGAAAGGATTGGTACCGGATTTTTCCAGTGCGGCGGCTCGCAATATTTTTTGCGCGCATCACAAAGAACTGGTAAATTACGGCTACATTGACGGATACAAACTTGACGAATGCGATTCAAGCGATTACACGGGTGGTTGGTCATTCCCCGATTGCACGGAGTTTCCTTCCGGAATGGACGGAGAGCAGTATCATTGTTTGATGGGCACGTTGTATATGCAGACAATGATGCAAGCATTAGACGGCAAACAGACTTATTCCGAAGTGCGAAATGCCGGAGCATTGAATGCGTCATATCCGTTTGTGTTGTACAGCGACTTGTACGACCATAGGGATTTTGTGAGAGGTATGTGTACTGCCGGTTTTTCGGGTCTGTTGTGGACGCCGGAAGTACGTCATGCGGAGAGTAGAGAAGAATTTCTTCGTCGGTTACAAACAACGGTTTTCTCCTGTCAGTGTCTGATAAACGGGTGGTACTCCGAAGAGCTTCCGTGGTTGAAATTTGATTGTGAGGAAGAAGTAAAAAAGCTAATCGAGTTGCGGGTTAAACTGATACCGATGCTATCCGCGGCATTCGATGAATACGCAACGAGAGGCAAGCCGCCGATTCGAGCGTTAGTAAGCGATTATACCGATGATGAGCAGGTTTATGATTTAGACGATGAGTATATATTCTGCGACAAACTCATCGTTGCTCCGATTATAGCAGGAGAGAAAAAAAGAAAAGTTTATTTACCGCAAGGGAAATGGGTAAACTATTTTACAAAGGAAGAACAAAAATGCGGATGGTTTGAAGTCGAAACGGAAAACATCCCCGTATATGAAAAACTTGAAGCCTGAAAAAGAGTAGACATATCTAATAAGCGGCGAGTGGTAAAACGCTCGTCGCTTTTTTTTTGTAAGTTTTGGTGCAAAGTCAACTTGGCAATATCTATACCAATAGTTGCAATATTTGTAATGTATCGCCTATTGTATTTTGGTAAGATTACAGTGTAAAGTCTTATGCCGCAAGTTGCCGTTTCGTAGGCGTACTAGCAGTGTTTTACTTTGCGATGTTGTAGAAATCAGTGCTTTGCGCACAATAATAAACAAGGAGAAACACTATGAAAAAATTGTCGATTGTACTGTTGGCAATGGTTTTGGTGTTGGCATGTGTATTCGCGGCTTGCGAAACTACGCCTACAACCTACACGGTAACATTGACCACGGGCGAAGGCTACACCATTTCGGGTGACAAATCGGTCGAAGAAGGAAAAGACTACACATTTACTTTGGCCATTGCCGACGGCTACGAAAAGTCTGCCGATTTTGCAGTAAAGGCAAACGGCACTGCGCTTAGCGAAGCCAACGGCAAATATACCGTTACGGCAGTTGCGGCAAACATAACAGTCATTGTCAGCGGTGTTGTCAAAAAGGCTGCGCCGATTGTTAAGCATAGCGTTACTTTGCCTATAGGCGAAGGTTACACCGTTACGGGCGCGACGGAAGTCGTCGAAGGCGAAAATTACACGTTTACGCTTGCTGCCACGACGGGCTTCAACATTGACAGTGCCGTTGTCAAGGTAAACGGCGAAGAACTGGACAACAACGGCAATGTCGGCGAATACACCGTAGAAAACGTTACCGCCGACCTTGTAATTACGGTAGAGGGGGTTGCTCGTAACAGCTTGGAGGTTACGCTAACAAACGGTATCGGTTACAAGCTCGATGGCGAAGCAACCGCTACATATGGTTTGCCCTATACGTTCGAAGTAGTAATAGGTGCGGCTTTCAAAGCAACGGACGGCTTTGCGGTCAAGGTAAACGGCACGGCACTTACAGCGGAGGAGGACGGCACGTACAAGGTTGCCAATCCCACCGAAGCGCTTACAATCACCGCAGAGGGCGTAACGATTGATGAAAGCAAGAAGGCAAGTTTCTTCTACGCGCCCAAAAACGATGTCGACGAGTCCTACAACGCAAACATCGCTTACGACGCAACAACGGATACCTTCACCGCCAAATCGGTCAAAAACGGCAACGAATACGATGTAGCAATTGATCCCGACGTTGTCGCTTGGTACAAGGCGCAAGGCTACAAGTACTTGTCATTGTACTACAACAACACCAACGACAATGTGTCCAGCCTTGTAATGTACAGCGATGCGGAAACGCCCGTGTACATTGCCGAAACGTTCAACAACGCAACCCTTAACGGTCTTGTGTTTGCCGGCAGAAAGTATGTGTCTCCGGGCAAATCCTACTTGTTGCTTGACCTCGACAACCTGTACGTTGGCGAAAACGGTTTGTATTTCTGCATGCGTGACGGCGGTGAGGGACAAACAGTACAATTCTCCGATGTCAAGTTTAGTCAAACAAAGCCTGTCGAGGCGGAATACATTTCTTTGTTTACTTTTGAAGCGGCTTCCGTTAAGTCCAACATTGTCGGCGTAGATGGCGGCATTGCAATCAATATGTCGGGGGATCAACCCGTTGCAATCTCCAAGGCGCAAATCGACCAATGGATTGCAGAAGGCAAAAACACCCTTTCTTTCCGTGTTAAAATTGCCAATAAAGACGGCGAGTTTATCAACAACGCTAACCTGTGGTGTGACTACCCCAATGCTCTTATTGCGGCAGGCTCACAAGACTACGTAGCTACGGAAGGTAAGGTTGTTACCATCGACCTTACCGACAGTCAATATGCTAACGGCATTATTTTCCGTGCGGACGACCTCGAACTGACGTTCTACTTTACGGAAATTGCCCTTACGCATACCGATTACGCAAGCGTTACTCTTGTCGAGGGTACGGGTTATACTCTTAGCGGTGAAACACGCATTGTCAAGGGACAAGAGTACACGTTCAAATTTGCTCTTACCGAAGGCTACAAGCAAAACGCAAACTTTGCCGTCAAGGTAAACGGCGAAAAGGTCAACGTTGCTACCGACGGTACGGTTACCGTTGCTGCAGACAAAGTTACGGGCGACTTGACCGTGACGGTGGAAGGCGTCGAGCAAATCGTTGTAGGCAATATGCTTACTACGGGCGACGGCTTCGAGTACGAAGTGCTTGACGGCGCAAATGCGGCGGCTATCCCCTACGGCGGCACGCTCAAATTCAAGGTGAACCTTGCAACTGGCTACAATCAAAGCAAATTTGTCGTCAAGGACGGCGAAAAAGTGTTGGAAGCCGTTGACAGCGTGTATACAATTACCAACATCAGGGAAACGCACATAATCACGGTAGAGGGCGTCGCGCTCAACACATACGGCGTTGCATTGCCCACAAGTACCAATTATGAAGTAAAAGGCGCAAACACAGTCACTCACGGCACTGATTACAGCTTTACAATTGCTTTTGCCGCAGGACAAGATACAAGTGCGGTCAAAGTGTATGCGCAAATCGGCAACGGCGAAAAGGTTGAACTCGCAAAGAGCGGCGACGGCTACACCGTAACCAACGTTACGGACGCACTTACAATCACCGTCGAAGGTTTGAAGATTGCCAAGTACACCGTAACGCTCACCCCGACGGAAGGTATCACCTACTTGTCGGAAAACAACGGAACCCCCGCAACGGAAGCGGAACACGGCAGCACCTATCGCTTCAAGGCTACGATCGACAGCGCAAAGTACAACGGAACGCTTGTTGTCAAAAACGGCGACGCAGTGCTTGTTGCGGACAGTAACGGCGTGTACTCGGTGGAAAATGTCAGCGGCAGTATTGTAATCACCGTTAGCGGCCTTACAATCAACACCTACACGGTTACGCTCACAGAAGGCGAAGGCTATACAATCGCGGCTGCTGATGGTAGCACGAGTCCCGGCAACTACGGCGGAAGTTTCTCCTTTACCGTTACAATTAACAGCGGATATATTGCCGAAAACCTTGTTGTCAAGGCAACCGGCACTGCAATTGAAGCAGCGGACGGCAAGTATACCGTATCAACCATCACCAGTAACATCACAATTACCGTTGATGGTGTGGAAAAAGACGTATTTAACGAAAGATCGCTGTATAAAACAAGTTGGTACAGCGGTAACGTTGAAGTCGGCGACAAGCAAATGACTATCCAATCGGGTACGAAGATTACTGCGGCATGGGTCAAAGCGGCACTTGAAGCAGGCTACACGCACTTGAGATTTGACTTTAAGGCAACAGGTAGCGGTAACGTTTTGATTTGCAATGCTCCTGAATGGTCAAGATTCTACCGCACTCCGTCGGCTGGCGGCGCAACAGTGCGTATCGATCTTGCAGAAATGGTCAAGGACGGCGAAGCCGTAGATATCAACTTCGATAGCAACGGTAGCGCAACAAGTAACTTTGTTTTGTCCAACTTTGCTTTGTTCAAGAGTGCGGAAACAACATCCTGGACAAAGAGTAGTACAAATATTTATATCGCAAACGAAAACGGCACATACGTGCTTGATACACAAAATGCAGGTAACAACGCTCACGTTGTAAGTACTGTAGAGTGGTGGGCAAAGTACGGCAACAACAAGACGGGTTTGGAAGTCGGACAAAATACGATTATTTTGTTCGGTAAATATCTTGTCCCCGGTTCAAACACTCGCGGTATGGTGTGGGGCAACAAGGGCGGTGCGATTGACGTTGTAGACGGAAGTGTTAGCACCGAATATGTCACCAAATATTTGGCAGACAGAGCATACGAAAGCACCGATAAGTTCTACATGGGACTTGACAAAGAAGGTGTGTACGCAGTTCAATTCTGCGAATATGTTTCTAGCAGAAACCAAGCGAAATTCGCTCGTAACGAAGACGGCTCTATCACGTTGACGATCCCCAACGAAGGAAAGTTTGCAAACGTATTTACGCAAGATTACATTGCCGCAGGCTACAAAAAAGTAACTGTTACCGTTGGCGAATACACGCAAGGTCAATTGTGGGTAGGTAACGACAACTGGAATGTTAGCGGCGGAATGAACGGACTTAACAGCAGAGCTTCCATAACGTTAGATTTGAGTATGTTTGACAGTGAGCATCTATGTTTGGTATTTATGGCATCAGGTGCGGCACTCGAAAACGTTACAATTACTGTTTCTTTTCAATAGGATCACCTGAGCCGTCCGACCCGGACAAACCGAGTGATCGACAATACAATGTTACTTTGACAGAGGGTACAGGCTACACCCTCGACGGCGACAGTGCCGTTACAAAAGGACAAGACTGCCGATTCACGGTCAACCTCAATTACGGTTACCGCAAGGGTAGCAACTTCAAAGTGCTTGTAAACAATGTAGAACTCGCCCCGACAGGCGAGTTCTATGTAGTTTCGGCTGTCAGCGGTGACATTGTTGTAACGGTGGAGGGCGTAGAGCCTATCCCCGAAAGCTATTGGATAGTACTTGACGGCGATACCGACAGTGCGGAATACACTGCGGCAACGTTGTTGCAAAAATATTTATTGCAAATGACAGGTATCGACTACCAAATGGTCAGCTTTGCCGATTTGCAAATAGACAGCGGTTGTAATGTGATCAGCGTAGGCAACAACGGATTGTTTGCGATAAGTAGATATTCGTCGATTAACCTTGTAAACGAAGACTTTGCATTGTTGAAAGACGGTAAAACACTGTACGTTTGCGGTAGTGGACGTGGGATTTTGTACGGTTCATATCGGTTTTTGCGAGAAAACGGCTGTGAGTTTTACGCTAAGGGTGTAGAGACGATACCGTCCGATGTAACTTTGAACACGAATTTAAATTTGGTAGACGCACCCGACTTTGCAATACGTGCATACCTATCTTACAACACTTGTTACAGCGGTACAGACAGTGACCTTGTAACCAAGCTTGGACAAAACAGTAGTTACGCGTCAAACGTGTCCGCTAAGTACGGCGACACCGTACGGTTTGGTTACATTGGTGCGGATACGCACAATATGCGGTTTTACGTCGACGACGACTACAACTCTGCTAACGGTAGTAAGTATTGGGGCACAACGCTTTGTCCGTCGGCGGACGTAGTAGGTGCTTACACACCCTGTCTGACAAACGGCATAGATTACAACCAGACCGGCATAAACACGCTTGCTCTTGCAACGGCGCATATGAAGCAACTGATATTGGCAAATCCCGATATTATGTACTTTACATTTGAGCAGGAAGACGGCAACGAAGGCACTACTGACAATCCCAAACATCCTTATTGTATGTGCGAAAACTGCGTTAAAGCGGCTAAGTTGTACAACAGAAGCGGCGTTATGTTGCGGTTTATCCAAGCAATGCTAAACAACTTGCGCGCCGACAGTGAGCTAGTTGGGCGCGAGTTTAAGATAATTACTTTTGCATACGGCTACTCGACAACTGCGCCTATCGGTGGCGTTACTGTAGATAAAGACTTGTGCATTTGGTATGCGGCGTGGGGTGATATGCGCTACTCGCTGTCTGACAGCAAGCAACTGACAAGTATACGTACCGATTACAGCGCATGGGTTTCGGCTACCACGGGCGACGACAACGGCAGCTTGATACTGTGGCTGTATGATGTGTGCTACAACAACTACATCAAGTACTTTGGCACAACTATGACGGCAATCGACCAAATCGTGGACGAAGCCAAGGCGGCAGGCGTGGAGATGATACTTGTGCTGGGTGCGTACGACGCCGACAATATTTGGCAAAGCGAAATGCGCAACTATGTGTGGAGTCGCAAGTTGACGGACAGTAGTTTGAGCGCGGTAACATTGCGTGACAATTTTGTGCGAGCGTACTTCGGAGCCACGGCGGCGGATTACGTAATAGGTTACATCAACGATTACGACGGCTACCTTGCCGACCAAGGACTCGGTTACGAAGTTGTGCACGGCACGGAGTACATGCGCAAGGTTAAATTGAAGGAACACGTTGCTTCACTCAAACGTATCGATAATGCAATTGCTGCCGTTGCCAACGATGGTGCGCTTACCGTCGAACAAAAGGCTACTTACACGGCAAGACTGCAAGGTGTGCGTGCTTCGACATACTGCGCATTGATGTGCTACTGGGAAAGCGAGTATAGCAAAACTTTGCTTGCAAGTAGCGAAAAGTTCTATGTCGGCGGTAGTTTGGAGGAAATTCAAAACCGCTTTAAGGCGGCATGTGCGGCGGCAGGGATAACTCGCTGTCGTGAAGGCACGGATTCGGACAACACAGTAGACAACTTTATCACCAACCCAAACAAGTGCTGGTAGTGCGTGGACGTGTAAAAGCATGCATCGGACTTTAACGTTTAATTGACTTGATACGGTTGACCGTGGCAAGTACAAACAAGTAAATACTAAAACAAAAGGAATCGGCAACAATGTCGATTCCTTTTGTTGTGGAGTGCGGCGTTTTGTTTTGCGCTCGATTGGTGGCGGTAATTGCTTTATAGTTCGTAGTTGCTTAGTTTGTCAAACGACAGTATGCAAGTACGTGCTTGTTGCTATTCTTGCTCAAGTTGTAATAAATGTTGCCGCATATATCGTTGTATATTTCAATTTTTGGCAATTTATGGTACAATTAACATAGGAAGTTATCGATTAAAGCATTGGCTTGTTACCGACACAATCGATTGGAGAAAAATGTATGTTAAACGACAAATTTGTGTCTGCAATATTTTGCGCCCCCACAGGTGAGTACGAAAATTACCCGTCGCGACTGACCGATAAAGTGTTTGCCGCATTGAAAAATATGGGTATAAACCGCATTTTCGGTTACGGTTTCGACAGTCGAGCGGAAACAGTTGAGCGGACGTTCGAGTTGTGTGAAAAATACGGCATTTTGTATTATCCTACGCCGTCGGCATGCGGTCGTTATGTGCGCTTGACGGGTGATAAGGCCTATTGGAAACTGTCCGAAACAGAGCGCAAACAACTTGATGACGACTTTGTCGCCGAAGTGGCGGCACTTGCCAAACACAAGGCTTTTGGCGGTATTATGTTTGGCGATGAAGCAGGTTACCTTGCGTTTGACGGCGCGGCACATGCGTGTAATGTGTTTAAGGCGCACTTTGCCGAGTACGAGTTCATGTACAATTTCTTTTCGTACAGCATTGACGAAAAGATTTTTTGGACGGGCATTGAAAGCGCGCCGACCGAATGTGCGGAATTGCAACCCAAGCCGTTTGAATTGACTGGTGACTTGCAAGTAAGTTTTGCCAATCGTTTTAGAGTGTACGACAAGTTGTTGACGGGATTTTTGGATAAAGCCGTGCCGAGCTATGTGTCGCAGGACCGTTACCCGATGGAACCGCATTGGGCGGAAGTGCCGACGTCGGTGCACGTGGCGTTGTTTGAACTGTCGGCAGTTATGTCGCAAGCCAAGCGCAAGTATGGTATGGGTAGCTACAACTACGTGCAAGTGGGGCAATGGGCTAGCGACATCCGACGTATGACAAACAAGGGCGAACTGCTGTTGCAAATAAACGTCATTTTGTCCTACGGCAATGATGGTGTAGCGTTTTTCCCGGGAGCGTTTCCGCTGGATTGGCGTAATATACCGAGTTATAATGCTGCAAAAAACGGCGAGTCGTCGCTTATAGACATCTACGGCAATGTCACTCGTTTCGGAAAATGGCTTGCCTACACGCAACCTTTTTACGACGCTATTGCCGCCGAAATGCGTGCAAGCAACTTTGTAGGGGTGTCGGCATACGGACATTACGACAACGGTTTTATTTTAGACAAAGCGGCAAGTTTGCCTGATAGCGAGTGTATTTACCAAGGCAACTTCCCCGACATGTGCTATGCGCGTGACGAAAATATTGTTGTGGACAGTACCAACCAAGTGGCGGTTTCGCTGTTTGAGCATGACGATAAACGTAGATATTTCGTGACCAATTTATCATCGGTGTACGGCAACAACGTGCAACTTACTTTGCCTAGTGGCAACTATACTGCTACATTGCAAAACGGATCTACAACGGATTTTGACAGCAAGATTTCCGTCGACCTTGCCGCAGGCGAAGCAATGTGGATTGTAAGTAAAAAATAGATACGTATTGAATTTTTCGATACAAAACAGTAAAAATCGGTAAAATCAAGGAGAAATCGTAATGTCGTTGGGCGTAATGATAGATTGCTCGCGCGATGCAGTGATGACGGTCGACAAATTGAAGGATTTTATTACAATACTTGCCAAATTCGGCTACGACAGTGTGCAACTGTACACCGAGGATACCTACGAAATAGACGGCGAACCATATTTCGGCTACATGCGCGGAAGGTATACGCAAGAGGAAATTCGTTCTCTCGACAAGTTTTGCAACGAACTTGGCGTGGAACTTATCCCTTGCGTGCAAACTTTGGCACATCTCAACCAAATGCTTCGTTGGTACACATACGCCGACATCAATGACGTCAACGACATTTTGCTTGTGGACGAACCGAAAACCTACGAGTTTATCGACCGTATGTTTGCAAGTCTTGCAAATTCGTTCAGCTCTCGGCGCGTAAACATCGGCATGGACGAAGCGCACATGTTGGGGCTGGGTAAGTATCTAAACAAGCACGGATACTGCGACCGCTTCGACATTTTATCTCGACATCTATCCAAGGTCGTGGAGATTGCCTCAAAGTACGGTTTTAGTCCAATGATGTGGTCGGATATGTATTTCCGCCTTGCAAACAAGGGCAACTATGCCGACATCGGCAATGACGCAAGTAAAATATGGTTTAGCAAGGAAATTGCCGACAAAATGCCCAAGGGTGTTACGCCCGTGTATTGGGACTACTACAGCAACGAAACTTACATTTCGCAAATGTTGGACAAACATGCGCTGTTCGACCGTCCGATAGGGTTTGCAGGCGGTGCGTGGACATGGAAAGGCTTTTGCCCCGACAATACGCTGTCGCTTGACACAATGTTGCCTGCAATGCGTGTTTGCAATCAAAAAGGCGTGGATACAGTGTTTATCACAATGTGGGGTGACAACGGCGGCGAGTGCTCTAGATATGCCGTGTTGCCTAGCTTGTACGCCATTGCACAAGCGTACCACGGCAACGAGGATATGGCGGCAATCAAGCGTGGCTTTAGGCAAATTGTTGGCGAGGACTTTGACGATATGATGTCGCTTGATTTGCCCGACAGACTGTTTTGTGAAGCGAAAGACATCCGCAACCCGTCCAAATATATGTTGTACAACGACATTTTGTTGGGACAGTTTGACAGCACCGTGTCCGGCGGCGAAAACGAAAAATACGCCGAACTTGCGACGAAATACAAACAACTTGCAAGCCGTGGCGGTACGTATGCATGTTTGTACAATATGTATTACCGTCTTGCCGATGTGTTGTCTGTCAAGTACGAGCTCGGCGTAAAGTTGCGTGCGGCATACAAACGTGGTGACAAGAACCAACTTGTGGCATTGCAAAACGATTTGTGCGCAACGGTGGACAAATTGAAGAAGTTTACAACGGCGTTCTTGGCGGTGTGGAGCGATGAAAACAAACCGTTTGGGTTGGAAATACACCAACAGCGGTTAGGTGGTGCAATCTTGCGTGCCGAGTACTGTCGTGACAAGGTTGCGGCTTTTGTCGATGGTAAGATTGACAAAATCGAGGAACTGGAAGTTGACGTGTTGGATGTGTCGTGCGGCACGGAACCTGTCGGCAAAACGGTGATGTTTAACGATTGGACGAAGAATGTGTCGACGTCGGCGATATAGCGGTGGATTATGAAATACATATCTCACGGAACGAAATTTAACACAATAGAAAACCACGTCAATGCGCCGCTGTTCAAGCGTGTGTTTGACTGTGACGGAGGTGCAAACGCAACGCTCACAATTACGGCAGTGGGGTTGTATAGGCTGTTTTTGAATGGTGCGGAACTCAACAAAAGTCTATTTGCGCCCACGCTTAGCAATCCCGACCAAGTTGTGTTTGCGGATACTTACGACCTGTCGGGCAAACTAAACAAAACAAATAATGTGCTGTGCGCGTTGCTCGGCAACGGATTTGCCAACTGCACCGACTACAACATTTGGTACAACGACACCGCACCTTACCGCGCCGCGCCAAAGTTTGCGCTTACATTGCAAGCCGACGGAAAAACGGTGGTGGAAACGGACGAAAAGTTTGTTGTTGTCGACAGCCCCATTACATTCGATGACTTCCGTTGCGGTGAGCGTTACGACGCTCGTTTGGAAATTGCCGACGTGCTTACAAGCGCAAATACAGACGGTTTCGAGCCGGCAACCGTTGTCGAGCCGCCCAAAGGCAAAGTCGTCCCAAACAACACGCAACCTATTGTTGTAGGCGAACCGAAAAAAGCAATAAAAATTACCAAAACAAAAACGGGTTACTTGTATGACTTCGGCGTAAACGACACGGGTGTCTGTAAGTTAAGTCTTTTTACAGCCGAAAGCGGACAACAAATAGATATGTACTTCGGCGAAGTGCTTGACGGCGACAACTGCATTGATTACCGCAATATTTCCTTTGCGCAAACAAATTTGCAGTACAACCAACACGACGTGTACGTGTGCAAGAGCGGTGCGCAAACATATATGCCGAGTTTTACCTGGCACGGTTTCCGCTACTGCGAAGTGCGAGGGCTTACCGACGAACAAGCTACTGCCGATGCGGTAACGTTTGTTTCCACGCGCACAGACTTGCCGCAAACATGCAAGTTTACGTGCGACAACGACACGGTAAACAAACTTGTCGAACTAACACTGCAAAGCGACAAGAGTAACTTTGTATATTATCCCTACGACTGTCCGCACCGCGAAAAGAACGGTTGGACCGCCGATGCGGCACTGTCCGCCGAACAAATGGTGTACAGTTTTGACGCCAAGCAAAGTTTGGAACAGTGGCTGTTGCAAATACGTAACGCACAAACGTCAAACGGCGTGTTGCCGGGGATTATCCCGACGGCAGGTTGGGGCTTTGAGTGGGGCAACGGACCTGCATGGGACAGCGTGCTTGTCGAGTTACCGTTTGAACTGTACCGCTTTTACGGTGACGAAAAGACGGTACACGACAACGCCGAAGCAATCAACAAGTACTTTGCCTATATTGCCACTCGTCTAAACGACGACGGGCTTGTCAATGTTGGTCTCGGCGACTGGGTGCAAACTTACACCAAGTGGGAAGGCGACTTTGAAACGCCTGTGGAGATTACCGACAGCCTGACCATGCTTGACCTTGCAGCCAAGGCAATTACAATGTTCGGCGCGGTGGGTTTATCTGTTGAAAATATTGTGGATTTTGCCGAAAAACTTACGCTAAATTTCCGTAAAAAATACATACGTAACGGAAAATTGACGACAAAAACGCAAACCGCTTTGGCAATGGCGTTACAAACAGGCGTGCTTGCGCCCGAGGAAGACGAACTTGTGTACAACGACCTGTTGAACCTTATTCACCTGCAAAACGACCACTTCCGCGTAGGTGTTGTCGGGTACAAGTACTTGTTTGAAACGCTTGCGGCACACGGCGACCTAGACTTGTGCTTTAAGCTTATTACGCAACGGAGTTTTCCGTCCTACGGCTATTGGGTGGAGCAAGGCGCAACCACACTGTGGGAAAGTTTTGAAGAGTACTACCGCGACGAACAAGGCAAGCTCATGCGCAAGGACGGTATACCCCGTTTGCCGTCGTTCAATCACCACTTTTGGGGCGGCGTGCTGGCATGGTTCTATAAGTATATAGGCTGGATAGACGTTGTGGACAGCGATACAATAGAGATTACTCCAACCATTATTGACGGCATAAACAGCGCAAGTATGACCTATTCTCGTAACGGCAAAAGCGTCACGGTGTCTTGGAAACGCAACGATAATATGTTGCAAATTGTAATAACCGTAGACGGATTTAACTGCGTATATTTCGACGAGGACGGCGGCGCAGTACCGCTCGATCACGGCACCGCTACAATTTGCCAAACCGTCCGTAGATAACGAAATTTTGTATACGTATGCAAAATTTAACGACATTTTGCGGTATTTTGACCGCTGAAAACGAATTATATACACAATAAAGTCGATGAATTTCTAAATAAAAAGGAGCGTAGAAAAATGGCAAAAAGCAGACTAATAGGGGACTACCCCGTAATAGGTATTCGTCCCACAATCGACGGACGTCGCGGCAAGATCAAGGTGCGCGAAAGCTTGGAAGACCAGACAATGAATATGGCGCATGCGGCGGCGGAACTTATCCGCAACAACGTGCGTTACAGTAACGGCGAACCCGTCAAAGTAATCATTGCCGACACGACAATCGGCCGTGTTGCCGAGGCGGCGGCATGTGCGGACAAATTCCGCAAAAACAACGTGGACATCACGCTTACCGTCACGCCTTGTTGGTGCTACGGTGCGGAAACCATGGACATGGACCCCATGACAATCAAGGCGGTGTGGGGTTTCAACGGTACGGAACGTCCCGGTGCGGTGTACCTTGCCAGCGTACTTGCAACTCATGCGCAAAAGGGTTTGCCGGCTTTCGGCATTTACGGACACGAAGTGCAGGACGCCGACGACACGACTATTCCGCAAGACGTGCAAGACAAAATTTTGCGTTTTGCCCGCGCGGCAGTTGCCGTTGCCACAATGCGCGGCAAGAGTTACTTGCAAATAGGTAGCGTAACTATGGGTATAGGCGGCAGTATTATTAGCCCCGAGTTTTTTGAAGAATATCTCGGCATGCGTGTGGAATCTGTCGACGAAGTGGAAATTATCCGCCGCATGACACTCGGTATCTACGACAAAGCTGAATACAAAAAAGCTCTTGCTTGGATAAAGGAAAAGTGCCGCGAGGACTTCGATAAGAACCCCGAAGACTTGCAAAAAACGCCCGCCCAAAAGCAAAAAGATTGGGAGTTTACCGCCAAGATGGCGTGCATAATTAAGGACTTGTACAACGGTAACAAACGCTTGCCCAAGGGTTACGAAGAAGAAATGGTCGGTCACAACGCAATTGTCGGCGGTTTCCAAGGGCAACGCCAATGGACGGACTTCTACCCCAACTGCGACTTCCCCGAAAGTATCCTCAACTCGTCATTCGACTGGAACGGCGCACGCGAACCATACGTGCTTGCCACCGAAAACGACACCCTCAACGGCGTAAGCATGCTGTTTATGAAGTTGCTTACAGGTCGCGCACAAATGTTTGCCGACGTCCGCACTTATTGGAGCGGCGACGCTGTAAAACGTGTTACGGGTTACGACATTACGGGCAAGGCAAAGGAAGCCGACGGGTTTATTCACCTTATCAACAGCGGCGCATGCTGCGTGGACGCTTGCGGCGAAGTCAAGGACGAACAAGGCAACCCGACCATGAAACAGTGGTGGAACGTCACCAAACAAGACATTGACACAATGATGTCGCACACAACTTGGCCGTATGCCGATCTCGGCTATTTCCGTGGCGGCGGATATTCCAGCCGCTTTGTAACACGAGCCGAAATGCCCGCAACCATGATACGACTTAACCTTGTCAAGGGACTCGGACCCGTAATGCAAATTGTGGAAGGTTGGACAGTTTCTCTTCCGGACGAAGTGACGGACAAACTGTGGAAACGTACCGACTACACATGGCCTTGCACATGGTTTACTCCGCGTACAACCGGCAAAGGCGCATTCAAGTCGGCGTACGACGTAATGAACAACTGGGGCGCAAACCATGGTGCAATCAGCTACGGCCACATCGGCGCAGACCTGATTACCATGTGCAGTATGTTGCGTATCCCCGTGTGTATGCACAACGTAGAGGAAAAGGACATCTATCGCCCCGCCGCATGGAACGCTTTCGGCATGGACAAGGAAGGGCAAGACTACCGCGCCTGCAACGCCTACGGACCGATGTATAGGAATATCAGAAAGTAGACAACGGAATCATATCTTTGACTTTTCAACGAAATGTCGGCTTGGTTTGACGAAGGATGAATGTAAAAAACTGTACGTCAGGTATTAAAAATATGGATATAAAGGTAAAGAATCTGAACATAAGCATCGATGCGGGCGGAAAAGCCGCAATAAACGGTTTTCCGTTTGTCGAGGCGCAGGTAAGCGGCGAAAACAAGGATAGTCACCTTGGCGCAAAAATGATTTGTTCGTCGCAAGGCGCAAAACTTCGCTATGTAAGGTATTATCGACGCAAACGGCAAATGGCTGATGTTTCAGATAGAGTCCAACAACAGTTGGTACTACGAGATTAGCGACTTTGACGGCAAGTTCTATTTGTATTTGGGTGGCAAAAACCTTGCGTTTAACGGGTGGCAAAAGCATCTTCTTCCAAGGCAAACATATGTTACCGACAAAGTGGCGGTGTGTTTCGGTGATAGCCTTGACGGGGTGCTTGGCGAAATGACGAAATATCGTCGCACGATAGCCGCCAAGTGTGCCCCCGACGAGAATTTACCGACAATTTTCAACGAATACATGCATCTTTCCTGGGATTGCCCTACGGAAGAGAATACTCGCAGAATTGCGCCGACGGTGGCAAAACTCGGTGTTAAGTACAATGTAATCGACTGCGGTTGGCACAACGAAGAAGACGGCAAAACGGTTTATCCGTATGTCGGCCAGTGGAAGGAAAGTAAGACGCGTTTTCCGCACGGAGTAAGGGTGATAACGGACTATATCCGCTCACTTGGTATGCGTGCGGGACTTTGGATCGAGCCTGAAATTGTCGGCAAAGATTGCACCGAAATGTTGTCCTACTACGACGACGAGTGCTTTATCCGTCGAAACGGCAAAAAAGTCTGCGTGATGGGACGATATTTTTTGGACTTCCGCAATGCAAAGGTCGTCAAATATATGTCCGAAACTATTCGTCGAATGGTGGAGGATTACGGTGCGGACTATATAAAAATGGACTAAAACGAGGATGTCGGCATCGGTACGAACGTAATGTCGGATAGCTTTGGGGAAGGTTTGGAACAATGTGCCGCCGCTTATCTTGCGTGGGCGGACGACATGTGCGTGCGTTTTCCGCAGACGTTGTTTGAAACGTGTAGTTCGGGCGGTATGCGTATGGATTACCAAACGCTTGCGCATTTTTCGGTGGTGTCGACTTCGGATCAAACGCATTACGACAAGTATCCGTATATTGCAGGTAACGTGCTTTCGGCTGTTTTACCGGAGCAAGCGGCGGTGTGGAGCTATCCGGTGGGTAGCGACTACGTAATAAACGGAGTTTTTGCCCCGGATAAACAGTGGATAGCGGACAATGTCGGCGATGAACAAGTTGTGATGAATATGATAAACTCATTTTTGGGACGTATGCACCTTGCAAGCCATTTGGAAATGTTGCCCGAGAGGCAATTTGCCATTGTACAGGAAGGAGTAGCGTATTTTGATGAGCTTTCGGCTGTAAAACATACAGCTTTGCCGTGTTTTCCGAACGGTTTTACACAATTTGAAGCACATTGCGTGGCAAGCGGTTTTACGAGCGGGGACAAACTATACTTGGCAGTTTGGAATTTGTCCGAAGACAACTTGACAAGGACAATCCAAGTCGGAAAGCAGTATTCTTCGGTAACATGCACCTATCCGAAAGATAACAAATTGTCTTTTGAACTATTTGACGGCACGCTGACAGTACATTTTACTCAAAAAAATCAGGCAAGATTTTTTGAATTGAAGAAGTGATAGGAATTGAGAAGAATTACTGGCGGTAGTGGATTGCTACCGCCCTTACTTTGTATGTTGAATTGTAAAAACAAATTTTCAATAACAGACACTAATTTACCGTGTGTTTTTTTTTGTAGCATACGTCGCTCCCTTAATGCGACAGCCCCTTTGGTGTTTTTGCGGGACA
>ERZ780157.1746-NODE-1746-length-22591-cov-4.528443_pt1 | contig 22591 bp, 34 predicted proteins | sample MGYA00511169_ERZ780157 | MGnify/ENA primary metagenome ERZ780157 (study PRJEB29588, sample SAMEA1965149) | human gut metagenome | biome: human gut; feature: human-associated habitat; material: faeces | place: Denmark | collected 2008/2010 ... | reverse complement strand
ACTCATCCACGGAGGGTCTCTTCTCCACGTCCTTGATCAGGCACTGCTTCACGAAATCGACGAAGTCGTAGGACCAGTCGGAAGACGAGAGCGAGGGCGGCGCCTCCTCCACCACGCGTTTCATGATCATCATGGATGTCATCGACATGTACGGGTTCTTGCCCTCCGCCATTTCGATGAGACTGATTCCGAGAGACCACACGTCGCTCTTCAGCACGGCGCCCTTATCGAACACTTCGGGTCCCATGTACCAGGAAGTGCCGCACATCGTCACCCTTCTGGAGCGAGCGTTATCGAGCTGCGTTGCCAAGCCGAAATCACCGACTTTGATCATTCCCTGTTCCGAAATGAACAAGTTGTCCGGCTTGATGTCCTAGTCCGTTACTGCACGCGGTTACGCACTACTCGATGAATAATATTCTTCTTATGAAGATAGCCCAAACCCAGCAGGCAGCAGCTCAGAATCTCGCGGATTTCACTCTCCGTCAACCGGTTTCCTCTTCGCATAAAGGAGACGATAGAACCGCAGTGGCAGTACTCCATTACAATCTACCCCTTCAGTTAGAGTAAGAAGGACGAACCCACAGCTCCTTCTTCGTTCTATACAGTCCGTAGTAGCGTACGATATACTTAGAGATACAGTTACTAAGCATATTCGACTCGTTCTCGATATCCTCGGTATCGGACGATAATCGAACCCTTTTGATGGCAACCAACTCGTTCAGAGTCTTGTCTGTCGCGAGGTACACCTTTCCAAATCCGCTAGACATCATTCACGAACACTGCCAAGTACCCTTCTCCCAGCTTCTTCTTGAATTCAAAACGCTCCTCTAAGTTCGTTTCCATCTATGTGCGCCACAATATTACCCGTAGAATGGATAAATGGTGAGAGAAACACTCTCATGTGCTCCATTACCTATTTCCAATGACTACCGTTTCTTGTGATGCAACTGCTAGAGTTGCCACTGTGTACTATTTCTGCACTGCTTTGGATCCATGATGGAATGGAGGCTGTTTCTCTCTTTTGCGTGCATGATTTGTTTTCTATTGTATTGTAGCCATTATTAGATTTGAAATTAGTCGAAATGGGAGGGGTGGTTGCTATTCTTTGTAGTGAGGAATCATTCGTCGATTTGGTGAGTGGTAATAGTGAGTATGAGCGATGGTATTGTGGCCGTTTGCATTCTGTGTGAGGTGGGGTAATGCGGCATGTGGATGGCGTGCTGATCTTGTTTGTTCATTCATTTCAAGCATGAACTCTCATTAGATAACGCAAATCTGTTAACTGAAAGGGAATCACAGCCTTTCGTCACTAATATGAATAGTATTCGGAGTAGAAAGGAGAGAATGGCATGGACCATTCATGAAGAGAGTGGAATGGTGAAAAGGACAAGGGATCTTCTCTTTTCATCTCTTTCACAATCATCAATCAAGTAGAATTCAAATCATTAATGATAATGACCAAAAGAGGATGAAGAGTCGATTGGTCCATTCTTGATTTGGATATCACAATTCTATTACGGAGAACGTTTACTGTGACGTCCTATGTCCAATCCTGAAAAGAGGGAGTGGAATGAGGATCTGGAAAGAAGAGAAGCATCTGCTCCAATACTTATCAAAATAAGCATGTGGAACCTCCTTGAAAGCCAGCAGTCACACAACTATCCCTTTTGTGTTCCATGTTAAGCACAACAAGTCCAATTGAGTAACTATACAATGTGGTTGATGAGCTACGCTATCTACATTGTTTGGGTGATATCTTCTTTCGTTAGACAAGCTTGCAAAGACGGAAAACGGGGCGATTTGTGGGTCTCTCGGAACTCAGTACACAATACTTATATTCAAATACATATGCGATTTGTTTGGATTGTAGTACTGTTCTTTCTATCGTCACTGTTCGCTTCTATACGCCATTCAGAAGAAGAGGATGTGGAAAACAGGAACAGTACTTCAATACCCACTCTTCAATTTAGAAGAGTACTACACAATACACCCCTGTACTATCCATGGGATGATGGATTCGGTATATTGTGTGTTGGTGATTCTCACAGTTAGACTACGATGGATATTGTCATCGTCTTTTCAATTATCTCAATTCCACCTCCAACCGGTACACCATTGTGTATGTCGGCGAAGGAGGAGGGATTGGACACAAGTACACATTCATAGCCCCCACCGTCATTTTCGCTCTCATGCTGAAGAGAAATCTTCGTTGTATTCACTACTATCTTCCTTCAACTCCTAGTTTCCATGAAACCCATCTATTGGGAGAACATCCATTCGTGTTTGGATGAATTACGATTTGATGGGAGTACTCGTTTCCTTCTTCCTCAACACACAGATCTCTCCACGTACAGAATGTGCGGACGAGGGCAGAGGTGCCTGTTTAACAGCAGCTACGCTACTCTCTACGAGGAGGATCTCAAGTTCGATGACTACAGAATTCGTCCGTCTAGGAAAGACGTAGAGGATATGGTGGTCCGTTTGATGGAGATGGAGTTGTTGGCAGAGAACGAGGGCTGGGACGACTTCTATCACCATCTCATTCGAGTCTTCTACAATCCCTCGCCTCAACTCATGACTACCATTCTGAAGGAGAGGGCGCGAATTGGGCCCAAGACGAATCAAATCGGGGCTCATGTGCGATGTGGTGGTGCACTGGCAGACTCGGTTGAGAGAACTTCAATGGTTACACCCGAAGTCCTGACAACAGTTCCTCAGATGATACGAAACCTAACGGATGGTTTTCTTCCTCAAGGAAACGCCTATCTCTATCTCTCCACAGACTCCACCATCGCTTACAGGAATATATCTGAAGCGTTGTACCCGATGCGTGTGGTAACCACCGATCTCTATCATCGTGGTCACACGACGACTAACCGTGTTGAGACACAAGCCATCAAGCGCGCCTACATCGATTTGTATTTGATGTCAGAATCGCAGCGACTCCTTCTTTCTTCTCACAGTTCGTTCAGTCGGATTATTCGCTGGATGAGCGGTGCTGAGAATGTTACGTATATCCAAGCACCCTACTCGTTTGGCGAAGCCAAATACAGGAGTCAGGTTAATCGACCAGTTTCTCGGACTCACATAAAGTGAGTTCTCCTGTAACTCTACTTCCCCGTTTTCCCATTCACAAGTTGTTCCTTTTGAAAGTGTTCTTTCCTGTATCAAATGCGCCTCGTGTCTTCTGTCTTCTTGAAGCCAGTCTCGAATCAATCCACATTACCCACCCGCCCAATGAAATAACTATCACGAAACCAATTCATGCACACAGCATGAAGGCAGATAGGTCGATCACGGAGACAATTCCCATTCTCCTCCAAACATCCAGTTCTGTTCGTGTGCATTCAATGCCAAGACGTTTCTCACAAATACGATAGTCCTTTCTTTGTCGATACGCAGTGACCCATCTATACTACACAGCGGTTGAAGAGAGAGGATGAAGAATCCTATTACATGAGGGGATATAGTGGATTCGCCGGGAACGAAGAGTAACTATCTTCGTTCAGTTTGACGCGATTGAAAGATCTTTGGCGTTCCTATGCATCCTTCTGTGCATTCAAATGGAGCAGATACTCCGCCTGGAACGATCGAAAGGGATAGTGTCTCTTCCTACCCAAAGAGAGTACTGCTGTGTGTAATGATTGATGTTCAAGGTGTACTGCGGTGAATCGGAGAACAACCTTCAACTGGGCACGAATGAAGTGAGAACAACGCGCTATAACATGCTCACAGCGATTCCTCTGTATTTGTGGGATGTGTTCAATCCAAAGACAAAGCTTGCGAACGTCTTCTTCCTCATCGTGTCCATTCTACAGTGCATTCCTTCGGTCAGTCTGACCAACGGGCTTCCGACGAGTCTTCCGTCGCTCATCACCATTATCGGAGCCGAAGCCGTTCACATCAGCATTCTCGAGTCAAAACGACGAAAGAGCGATGGTGAAACGAATTCGCGGATCGTGCTTGTTTGGAACTCCCTCCGAAACGAGTGGGAGGAAAAGCACTGGAGTGAAGTGCATGTTCGTTCTTTCGCATCGCTTCACGATGCAGGTCGGCGATATTCTGAAGATCCACAAGAACGAGGACATCCCCTGCGACATGCTTCTCCTCTCCTCCTCCGACATGACGCAGCGAAGCCAGTGCTACATCGTCACCACCAACATCGACGGCGAAACGGACGTCAAAACAAAGACGGCTCTGTCCTCGACCTCTCTTCTCTCGTCCGCTTGTATCTCTGTCTTCACCGTAGAATCCCTTCCTTCCTCGACGAGCAACCAGTTCTTCTCTGCGAGGCGGAAAACCCGAACACATCGTCATTCGATGGCATTCTGCGGTTCGCTGCGAGTGGCTCCGTGGAGCAGGTGTCGATCTCCTCCGTGCTGCTGCGCGGTTGTCGCATCGTGTTCACGGACTGGGTGGTGGGCTGTGCGGTGTCTGTCGGCAATGGCACGAAGATCGAGTACTCGACGCAGAAGCGTCCGCCGAAGAAGGAGTCAGATTCGCTGCTGTTGCTGAATCGCTGTGTCTTCTATCTGCTCGTTCTGTTGATCGTGATTTGTTTGGTTAGCGCCGTGCTGTCCGTGCTGTGGGACCGAAGTCCACACGCGAACATCATCATTTCCATTTCAAGCCTGTTTCTGCACTTCGTCAAGTCCTTCTTCGTGTTCTTTCAGCTGTGTTACCAAATCGTTCCCGCCTCTCTGTACGTCTGCGTGGAAATCGCGTAGGTCCTAACGCTTCCTTTCACCGCGTAGTCTTCTTTTGCAAACCTACTTCATGGAGTGTGACCTGGACTGCTTCGAGGAGGACCAGGAGCACATCCACGTGCGCAACGCTGGCATTATTGACGAGCTGGGCCACATCACGTGCTTCTTTTCGCTCCCATTGACTTCTAGCCACATTCTCTCTGACAAGACGGGAACCATCACGAAGAACAACCTGAAGGCTGTGAGTGTGTGCACCACGACGCGCGAAATACCCATTAACAACGAGTACTTGAGCTCGGGAGCGATGGCGCTGGACGACGACGCTCACCGACTCCTCCTGAACATGATCACCAACCACTCCGCGCTCTCGATCGCCACCGAAGTCGCCGATCTCCCTCCCTTCTCGTCCTCCATCTCCCTCCAACAGTCCTCTCGCCCCAAAACCATGCTCTCTCTGCCCAGCTCCTCCTTCTCTGAGATTCGCATCGTGAGTGCGTCGGAGGAATGGAGGTCCCAAAGCCGCTCGTCGTACTCGTCCGCGGAAGACATGCAGGTGTTCTGCTCCTCTCAAGACGAGCGCGTGGCTCTCTCTCCCTTCTTTCATCGCGTAGGCGATTCTGGACGCCGTCTCCGATTTCGGGTATTGCTTCTGCAACCGCTCGCGAACCCGACCCACCATCGACGTGGAGATTCGCGGAATCCACGAGGGAATCGAGGTGCTCCAGTGGTTCCCGTTCACCACCGAGCGGAAGCGAACGACGGTGGTCGTGCGCTATCGCGATGTCATCTGGCTGTTCTGTAAGGTGGGCGCTTCTCGGCGGAATGAGACCCAGGGAGCGGACTCGACGGTGTTTCCTCTGCTGTCCCCCGACTCGCCTGGCGTGAAGCGAGTCACCCAGTATGTGGAACAGTGCGCCCAGCGAGCGTTGCGAACGTAGTGTCTGGCTTTCCCGTGGACTGTAGACTCGTGTTCGCAGGAAGAGTCGTCTCCCCAAGCGAGTACGCCGAGTGGAGCGTTTGCTCACGTCGATCCGGTCATCCGTAGAAGTCTGTCCAACAAGCCGGATTCACAGCCGCATCCGTGCCCGAGCGGTATCAGCAACAGCTCGAGAAGGACTTATTTCTTCAGGGCGCCGTCGCCATCCAAGACGATCTCGTCCACAACGTGTTCCTCTCCATCAAGCGCTTCCAAGTCGCGGGAATCCGCTTCTGGATTCTCACTGGCGACAAGGCGGACACCGCCGAAGCGATCGGGGTAGTCGATTCTCCCTCCATTAACGCGCAGAGAGCAGCGGGCGTTGTGGACCCGTCCACACCCATGCTTCGTCTGACCAAGGCGTTCTTCGTGATCTCCTCGGCGATGGAGTCATTGCTAGATGGAGAACCCCGGCGAAGGCTCGCTCGCGGAGAGAGTAGCCCACGTGCTCACGGAATGGGAAGAGCGAGGCGTCGCTGCCTCCATCTTGGTGGATGAATTCGTTCTCGACGCCGTGTTCGGGAGTGACGCTGAGTCTGACGAGGAGCTGCGCACTCTGTTCCTGCGCTCGCTGTGCAGCGCGCAGTCGGTGATCATCGCGCGGATGAGAAAGGACCAGAAACAAGAGATCGCCCACCAGCTGAAAGAGTACGGAAAGAAGGCGGCGCAGCGAGTTCGCGTTCTGTGCGTGGGCGACGGCGCTAACGATATCGGGATGATTCGCGAGAGCGACATCGGCGTGGGGATCAAGGGGAAGGAGGGTCTTCAAGCCTTCAACAACTGCGACGTGGGCCTGCCCTCCTTCCAGTCCATCGGCAAACTCCTCCTCGTTCACGGGAAGGCCAACGAGATGCGCCTTCAGACGCTGGTGCTGTACTTCCTGTACAAGAACACGCTGCTGTCCGTCGTCACGCTCCTCCTCTCCTACACCACCATGTTCTCGGGACTGAAGGTCATGCCCTCCTGGGGCATCGACGGCTACAACACCTAGTTCGCCCCTCGCACTCGTCTGACCTCTAGCTTCACCTCCGTGCCCATCATCACCCTCGCCTCCATCGACTTCGTCAGCAGCAAGGAGCTCATGACGCGCGTGCCGCAACTCTACGAACCCTCCTGGTTTCATCCGCCGCTCACCAGGCTCTCATTCGCGTGGAGCGTGTTCCTTTCCATCCTGGAGGCGGTCGTGATTCTGGGTCTGTGCTTCCTGTTCTTCCCGTACTGGTGTGCCTGTGACGTGACGATGAACATGGTAACAGACATCGCGTCTCTCCATCGTAGAGCATCAGCACCTCCTACCTCGGAGCCGTGATCTTCACGATCATGGTGGTGACGGCGAACGTGCGGATTCTGTTCATCTCGCACCTCCATTACGAGCTCCTTCTTCTCTTCATCGCCGCCAGTGTTCTCCTGTGGTTCGCCACGTTTGCTTTCATTTCCGGGTTCATCAGCTTCCCTGCGGAGAGCTTTGATCTCTACGGGTCCTTTATTGGCATGATTACCAACCTAGTTTCGCTTCTTGGCGTGTGTCAGTCATAGCAAACACTACTGGTGATTTTCTTCTTTGCCGTCGTGTTTGGTGTCCGCGCTTTCGTATGGGAAGCGATTCAGCGCATCTTCTTCCCAACCCCTCACCAGATTGTGGATGTTTGTGTATTTCATCTCCCTTAGTCGTAGGAAATGAACGAAGTGGAGTACAGGCAAATCGCAGCAACCAAGTCGGGATTGTACGAGGGAGACGCGATTGCGAGCGCTGCCAGGAAGGTGAACCTCACGATCCAGTCCGTTCTGAAGCAAGAGGATCTCGTCGTCAAGCAGCTGGAGAGCATTGAGCGCGAGGAATCGCTCAGTCAACGCGTGGTGGTCCCAATCCATTACTCCTGTTCTTGTTTCAACAAACACGACAGTGAAGAGTTTGAAGGTAATCAGAAACTCCCTTGCTGTTGGGAGTGAAGGTCTTGCCGCCCTCGTGCCAGTTGGCAGGGCACACCTCGCCGTGCACGTCGCTGAACTGAAGGCCCTTGATCACGCGAATCGTCTCTTCCACGTTACGGCCGACACCGTTATCGTTAATATACACATGGCGGAGAATGCCCTTAGGATCGATCAAGAAGAGGCCACGGAAAGCCTGGGCGTAGTCAAGACCCGACTTATCCTCGTTGAACACGCCGTAAGCCTTCATCACTTCCCGGGTGACATCGGAAAGAAGAGGGAGATTGATCGCTCCGCCAAGACCACCCTCAGCGCGAGGAGCTCTCAACCAGGCCAGATGCGTGTAGGGAGAGTCGCCAGAAATGCAGAGCACCTTGGCGTTGATGGCGTTCAGCTGCTCCTCGGCATCATTGTAGGCGAAGATCTCAGTGGGGCACACGAAGGTCCAGTCCATGGGGTAGAACAGCAGGATGACCCACTTGCCCTTGTACTGCTCGAGAGACACGTCGGTAATCGTATCCTCGCCCTGAGCACCGTTAAGGCAGAAAGCGGGAGCAGGTTGACGAATAGTAGGAGCCATAGTTAACAAAGAGAATCAAGAAGAATAAAAAAGTATGAAGATCTTCCAAAGAACGAAGGTCAGCTGATGCCATTCTCCTTCTTGACACCATTTGAAAGCCACATAACCGCGGTTCTGTTTCTGTCTGTGAGGAAAACGCGCATTCCTTGCTGTTCTTCATTCATTTTCATCCGATATGTGTCTCCTGTCTGTAGCGAGCGAAACCACGAAGAAGAGTACATTTCCACCATCAGCCCTCAAAGGATAGCGTAATGCGATGGAGTGTATTGAGATGATGTCTGTGAAGTAATACACCAAACGTAGAGTGATTGGGATCTTCCTCGCGACTTTCTCGTCAGCTCGCTGTTCCCTTCATTCTCAACCAGATTCGATAGAATCCACTCACACAGAGCCTCTTCTGCACAACCAGCCCTAATTCGTCCTTAGACCCGGATTCAAAATACCCCAAACTGAGTTAGGGCCGAGCCTTCCTTTCTCCCTATAGAATGGCATGGATGCGAACCGAAATGCCTATTCGGAATCAGAGAGTGAAGTAGTAACAACGTGTGCATGCTCACTGTCATTCATTCACAGAGGGTTGAAATCGACAACGGAGGATTGGTTTCCAGAGATAATCAGCAATCCGCACTCCTATCTGCAGTTTCCCGTCTCCAACAATGAATGGACTGTCTGCGAGGGACTAGCCAGAACCGATCATTGCGTGATTCTAGAAGTGGGAAGAAGAGGACGCATTATGGCTGATGTGGAGAATCAATCTTTCTTGAGAGCGGACGATGTGGATCTGAACAAGGTGAAACACAACGCGATTGTGGATTTGAGTGATGACGGGGATCGTTGGGAAGGCGATGCGCTGAACGAGCAACCGTTTGGCTGGGGTGTGTTGTACGACAAGGATAACCGCAAAGTGTATGAAGGATTCCGAATGGATGGAGTAAACATTTGCTATGGATGCAAGTACTATGCCGACATCTCACAGATTGAGTATGAAGGGGAGTTGTGTGAAGGAATGCGGTGGGGACGCGGTGTCCAATACGATCGCAACGGTTTCCTTGTATATGAAGGAGAATGGGTGAATGACGCCCCCTTGGAAAGGAAGCTCCTCATCACTCCAGACAACGAGATGCTTCACAGCCGCATCGAGGAACTCGTTATTGACGACAATAGTGGGAACAGAGAGGACATCAGCACTGTTCATCTCAGCTCCCTTCCCCTATTGAATACGATTCAGATCCATAACAACTGTTTCAAATACGTCCATGATGTGCGAATTGAGAATCTGCCCGCCCTGGAATCGATTACAATTGGGAGACACTCGTTTAAGCAAACGGATGACGGTTTCAGTCAGCGAGATGCACAGTTCTCCTGCTGTGGCAATCCTCACCTGCGATCCATCCACATTGGACCCTATTCCTTCACAGAATTCAATTCCTTCACAGTGAAAGGTACATGTGGAATGAGATCCTAACGAACAGACTTGCCATCACTCGAATCGCTCACGGTCGGAGAACTCGAAGAGCACTCTCTCTGCTTCTACTGGGCGAGCTGTGTTCTCAAGGATCTTCCATGTCTCCGTTCTGTGGCACTTGGGGAGTACTGCTTCTATTCCTCACTTCACGCTGCATTTGAGCGTCCTCCACTCGTTTTCATTTCACTCGTAGACCTTCCCTCTCTCACATCCATTACCCTCGGTCGCTTCGCGCTTCTCGGAGTGAGTCAATCATCGTGTGATCTTGTGATGAAGAGTTTATTACTCATCATTTGTATAACATAGACCTCCCTCTCCTTCGCTCTCTGACTGCCAAGGACGGGAGCTTCTTCCACACAAACACTGTGACGATGGAGGACCTGCCTCAACTGACCACACTTCTCCTTCCCGACGCCTTTTCAAATGCCCACACTCACCACATCCGCAGTCCGATAACACGACTATCAATGACGCATAGATGTGAAGACGCTGCCCAAGTCCCTGTGGGTGTGGAGGTGCTCCATTCTTTCTCTTGTTTGTAACAAACCCGTCCAACTAAACGGACCGACAAAGCACGTCAATCACATAGTGATAGACTTTGGGTGCGTACGACTTCACTCGCTCGATGTGAGTGATCTCGCAACGATAGCTCTTCCCCTTCTCTCTCCCAATCGCCTCCAGCTCGCCGCACAGCCTCTTCACGAACTCGTCATACTCGTCATCGTGAACGTTCTCGTGCACGTGGAGCACTCCGCCCTACACCTCACGCCACACACGCTCTCTCACCTCAGGCTTCAGCAGCTGCATCGCCAACGGCCAACCCTCTCTTGAGGAGGGCAACAACCCCAGCAACACCCGATCTGCTATGTCCTTGTATGCTCTTGTCGTGACGCGGTTGTCGCCAGGCACGATCTGTCCGTCACATCCACTCACCACCTCCACCTCACAGCGATCACTCACGCCGTTCTGACGCACATTCCTTCGCAACGCCTCCACACTGTCCGGGTTGATCTCGAAGCACAGAATGCGTCTTATTCCCGTCTTCACCGCGATCGGAATCGTGAAGTAACCGATCCCCTACGCTGACAACACCTACTCACTGCCTACAGCGTACAGGTCCACCACGAACTCGTCCTTCGCCTCCACGCGCCCCATTCGCATTCTCTCCGTGTTGTTGCCACTCGCGAACATCACGCGCTCGAAGTTCCACGAGTACAGCACGTCGTTCTGGACATGAGCCGAACCACTGAACACCACTTGACGCACAGTCACCCAGCCGTCCTCCTCTTGCTTCGAAGAATACACGATGCGCGAGTGGCTCTGTCGCTTGGGACCTACCAATAACCGCGGTTATTCCGCCACTACCGCAGTCGATCTCGTCGTGAACACCGACGCGCGTCGCGTTATACACACGGAGAAACTCACCGAAGAGCGTGGTGAGAGAGGCATCGAGAGGAGACGGAGTCGACACCACGCTTGGGAGGGAAACCAACTCGTCCCAAAACACGCCCGATTTCTCGCCTGCCGTAGACTGCTTGTTGAACACGACGATGTCGCCCACGATTTCGATGCGGTGGAACTTCAGCGCGTTTTCCCTCCATCCGCCTAGGTGTGACACTTGGAGGGAAAGCCAACGCGTGGCACAGAAGGCGCGGAGAAGCTGCTCGCTCAGCGTCTTCGCGGAGTAGGAGGAGGGAAGAAGCGCGCGGTCCAGGTTGTGGAGGGAAATCACGTCCTTCATTTCGGGCGGAACACAATTCAGACAGGACTCGAAGTCCGTTCGATTTCGGATCGGCACGCCGAACACATTTCCCTCCAACTTGGTGATCTTTCGGTTCTTGTCGTACAGACTTCGCTCCTCCAGAAACGTCTTCACTCCCTTCAACTACGAATCAGTGTCGCCCCTCAACCCCACCTTTTTCGATTCACTGACAAGCAACACACACTCCTCCTTCGCCTCCGTTTCCTCCTCCTTCTCCACCCGCGGACGTTTCTGGCGACTCGTCACTCTGTCCATGAAACACTGCGACGTCGCCGGAGCCAGACACGCCAACTCCACGGGACACTGAATCGACTCGTTGAAGTGTGGCATCCAGAAGAACACGCCGCCGCCACCCAGCACATAGAGTGTGGAGGCCATACACTCCACAGTGAAGCCAGAGAGGATGGTTTCCGCCGAGGCGGCAGTGGGAAGGGGTGTGAAGGAGGAAGTGAGGTCGCGGAGTTGGAGGGAGTGATTGGCGTAGGAGAGGAGGAGGAAGAGAGGATGGAGGGAGTGGCGGTGGGTGCCCACGAGAAGGAAGTGGTTGGACTGAAGTCGTGCGCACTAATTGTGAGTGGAGGAGGGAAAATGTACGCGTGGATTCACGATCGAGTCGAGAAGGGAAGCTTCCTCCGAGGAGACGGGCAGCCACTGTCGCTTCGAGCACTTGAAGAGGAAGGGCTTTCCCGACGCGTCTATTTGTCACGGAAACGAGTGGTGGGTACAGTCGCCGAGGAGAGATGATTTCCCTCCGAGGATTAAGACATGGTCGTGTGTGCACGTCGAACGCGTTTGGCTGCACAGTGGCAGTATGCAGGCATCGAAACGACTGTCCGGCGACTCGTTGGCGTTGTAGATGCTGTTTCTCTTGTCGTACAAACAGAACCAAGACGCCGCGATGTGGTCGTCCGAGCGCACGAGATGCAGTGTCCACACATCGCCAAACGTAGACGCGCTGTCACGTCCTCCATACAGGGCGGCGTGCGTTTCACTCAAACTCGTAATCGAGCAACTCCACCGCGCTTCCGGGTGAGGCAAGGACGCGTCGTAGTCCACAGAATACCACCGCTCTTGGTCGAGATCGAAGAACCACAGATCATCGAAGGCACACGACGGATTTCCCCTCCCACCAAACAGGAGAACACCACCGAGAAGGGAGCACAGCGAAGCGGACATGCGGGGACATGGCTTCTCCTCAGAACGCACTTGGACTTCCTTTATCGTGTTGCTGTGAGTGTCTATGAGCAGGAGATCATTCAAACGACTTGGAGTGTTCGCATGCTGAGTGAAGCCATAACCGCCAAAAACGGCCACACAACCCTTTTCGAAGACTACATGTCATTATGAATGGCAAAACACACCGCAACAACTACTGTGATGATTGCGCTTGATTCTCATGGACGCAGCGGATGGAGACAGAGACTTCCAAGTAGACGCGCTCATTCCTGCTGCCGTATTGCCCCTTGATCAGATTTGGAAAAGGGCAGAAATAGTGGGGAAAACGATCCTCTTTCACCCTAAAGGAAAATCAAAGGAACTTATCATTATTAAGGAAATCTATAGAGCCAATTTCCCATTATCTCATTCAATTCTACATATATGAATCTGAAATTTCATATGGAAGATATATAGTGATGTATCTCTATCCTTGTGTGTTCAACATAGTCGTCCGAGCATCATCATTCTCATCATGTCAACACTACGCTACTTGAAGTCATCAGTCATGTTCATGATACTACAGCGCATCGCGCAAGAGTGTTCCTTGCCGCCTATTCTGTCATCATTCGCGTCCGAAATCAGATGCGTCTTCTGCTTCAATATACCTCAATTCGACATTACCATGTGCGCGTAATACTGTATGAGTGCAAATCCTCTGTCGTGACCCAAAGACAAGTGAATTGCCGATTTGCACCGCATTTGGGTTGTTGCCCCTCTTCATTGTGTAGTCTCGCTCGGGTATAGTGTACTATGGATGAGTTATTCCTAGTAGCATCTTCGGTTGGAGTGATAGAACCCATAATGTATCTACATCCTTTTGAGCATAATCAGCGTAATTGGAATGCACGCAGAACTGCTACAGTAAGGGACTTTCTTCCATGTTCGTCCGTCATGCTGTAATGTCGATTGACAACGGATCCTTCTAAGATAAGTCACATATGCTTTAAGGCTTAACATTGGAACTTCGAGTAGCTAGTCGTATTCTGTCTGGATGAAAGAGCGGCTGAGATAAGTGCAATCTTCCTGGATACGGCTGCTATCGAACAACTCTATGAGCGAATGTATGGATCATACTGGTTGCTTATCATATGCGTGAGGTGGTCTTGGAGGGACGCATATGATCATCTCGATGTTGATCATCGTGTTTCGCTGTTTCCAGAACCGTTACGCCATCGCCACACCGAGCTCTGCATTCTGTACTACTCCATTCCCATGGGGAACTGCTTCTGTGGCGATTGAATTGTGATTTGCTTGAACAACGTATCTGCTGTTCTCCATCGCGTAGAACACAGGTCGTTAGTGGAGTACGATGAATATGGAGTGTTGCTTCGACGCGATTATGTGCGTAGCAGTGATCATTCTGAATGAGTTCCATTTATACGATCGCTGCAGTCACGGGGTGGTGTACATGCTAGACACATGCATCCTGTATGGAGTTGAACTGTGCTGTGATGATCATGTGTGTGGGCAATCGAATTTATGATCTCCATCGTTGTGTCGCTAAGAGTAGATTGGGTTTTGCTGTATATCTGCGCGATGAGGGGACACTGGGATCTGAGATGGTCTTGTTCCTTGACTATACTCTTTGCCAGCTGTTATAGGCAGTGTGCGCTCTACAAGAGTGGTGTTGTGGGAAGACAGTTGACTGATGTCGAGCACATGTGTGAATCGGGTCTCGAGGTGCCCTCCAGAGTGAACGCATTGATGAGCAGTTCACAGCTCTGTTTCGTAGCCATTCATTTTCATCGATAGCTGCACTCTGTTTCTTTGATCTCACTCATTGGTGTCGTTTCCCCAAATGGTCCTGCTACACTCCATCACCCAAGATGGGGAACAAACTACAACTATTCACTTGTTCCCATGTTCACCATCACACATGGCGCATCAACCGGTGACCTTCTTTTTGTGAGCAACACTCTTGTAGCAGTATGTAGTTGCACAAGCACGGTCTTGCATCCTCACTGTTTCATGTCTCCTGAATTCCATGTCATGGGCAGAGACCAGAACGTTAGTATCCAATGCTATAGTAGACAGAAATCTAATCAATGTCCTCAATGCTGTCCTACACACCTGCGTGGTGTTGACCAAGAAACGACAACCTCTTTCCAGTTCTTTGCCTGCTTCTGTTAAATAGCATTGAGAGCGGAATTCCGTCCCATAGAAAGGTTAGCTGTCTGATGTGTAGTGAACGAATTGTCCAATCATGAAGGCGCCTAACACAATACAATGATAGTTTAGATTATCTATTCATATCGTAGCTAATCCTTTAGTCTCCATCATGATGCTCTACATGAGCGATCCCGGTACTTTTGGTCGGACTGAGTAGCACATTTCGTCCATTTGAGGGAGTGAATAGCAGTTATTCTGTTCAATCCACATCCATGCCTGCTAATCACCATTCTCAAGATGCTGTGTTTCGCGTGTGAGTGTAACAAAGACAGCATGCACATTCGTTTAGTGAAGAATAAGCGAATCCCTCCAATGATCACGATGCGGCACCGTTGTGTTTCACCGTGACAAGCAGCGGATACTATACAGGCTCCTCTGCACTGTAACATTCCTTTCAGAGAAGAGTGATGTTTCGCATGTTCATGAAATACAGGAACCGGCGGCTTTCCTTCCGTTTTTGTTAACAATACAATGAGTTGAGAGGTTATGGAGATTGATGGAGAACGTGTATCGTGGTATGGTGCAATTGTCGTCATTGGTCAAGCACTTGGCAATACTACTTGTTCCATGAAAGGAATGATCTGCGTCCAAGCAATTAGTTTTGAAGTAAGCAAGCGTTTGGTGCCTGAACCATTTGACCACATCTTCGTCCTTCAACCTCAAGGGCTTGCGATCATCCAACAAGAAGCCTGTTCTCATATCCCTGCATCGACTGATTGTCGACGACTATCTCTTCGCTCTCATCCATGAGGACGTCTATTGCGGTGGTGTATGCGCGACATGCATGAGACAGTGGTAGATGTCACGCAAGTCACGCTGAGACCATCGAAGAAGTGGGTCAAGAAGATTGAGACAATCAAAGACAACAAACTGAAGAGGAAGGGAACGAGGAGATCATCGCCGCAAGCATCTGGCGAAGACGTATCATATAGAGACTGTTCAACAAACAGATCACTCTTAATCTCTTCTCCTTTTCGGTGCATCACCTTCCTCATCCAATACGTGCGCCGCAAAACCAAACGGACAATCATCACTCTCGTTGCTACTCATGTAGATACTATTCTCTAGTCGGATCGTAGTCAAAGGAGAGTCGTTCAGCACCTCCTCTTCCTCATAGCGCAAAGCCATCACTTCAGGCAGGATCTCCCCCTCAACAGTCTCATTAGGAGCACTCAGAACGGCGGCGCCATTAACAATATGAACTCCAATCTCATCAATGTTCTGATAAACAACACATTGACAATGAAGGCACATCACCAACAGTAATCCAATAACAAGCCACTACTTCCCATCTGAAGGATTTGCTCTTCGATAGATCTACACCCGTGCTTACTCATAGAGTGAGCATTAGTAATGAACAAGGCGTGATGCTGCCTGATTCTTCAGATACTCACTAGTATCCTTCTTCGCCTTATGAGGGTTAGTTTTACCACACTAGGTGACACATTATGAAGAACTCAGTCGTTATCGAATTTGATACAGTCCCTCGCTGAATAGATCACAAAATGAACCATCATATGAATAAGTTTCGTAGATACCAACATCACTACCGACAATACCAACATAGGGACCATCCATCTTCTAGAGATCAAACACGCTTAGTTCCATTGCATACAGATTATGGAGAGCATACTGTAAGCCAGTGTGACACCCCACCCTGGCAGTCCTCATGAGTGTATTTTTCAAAAGCCTTGCTACAGTCCGGTTTCACCTGTTCGCAGTTAACAACTATGAGTAATGGGATGCGGCTAACAGTACACAACTGGTAAAAGAGTGATTTTGACAGCAGCATCTTGATGTTTACCACAGGGTCCATGCTAGCATCCTCTGGTTTAGCATCCCCATCTCGGATGCATCGAACCACACCCAAAAGGCACTTCAACATGTCCCCAAACAGCTGGTCTTCACAGAAAAAGAAAGAAACAGCCACTACAGGTGAACAGCGCTACAGGCAACTACAACCGAGATCTCTTGTCTTCATTCTACTGGAGGGAATCGACGAATACAGCTCTTTCACCCTCTCTCGATCTCTGATCCGAGCCTGTCTTGACTGTTCAATGATGTCCTCAATCTCCGATATGATATCCATGAATAGTCTCTTGAACACTCAACACGAGGTGTGCTCGATCCACATAAGAAACCGACATTCATCCACGATAGAGTGATGTCTAGTAAATGAAGAGGTACAATCCCTGGATCCGATTCTGCCGTGCACCATTTCTCCGTTCCACCATTCACTCTCCATTCACACATAAAAAGGTTTACTGCTTGATTTGGCTTCAAATGCGCGTTCTATGAGGTGAAGACATATGCCCATGGTGATAGGTAGTGAACAGGAGCGCAAAGAATCTGGTGTCAGAATGGTGGTATGAGGTACGAGAAATGAACGGGCGTAATGGGTTCTAGGGGTGATTCCGCACATGTTTGGTCCGAGGAGGAGAAGTGTGGTGAATCATGCCTTCTGCGAGCCATCCAGGACTGGCCTCCCTAGGAGTGAAGGAAAAGGGTGAGTACTCTAAGTACGTGGAGTGATGAGGTGTCTGAATGGTTAACGATGTAGAGCAAGATGTGGTAAGTGGGAGAGGATGTGAGCTCACGTTCTGTAGTGATCCTAACCCTGACTGTTGTGTTTACTGCTTGGAGTAAGGATTGTGCGTGATGCATAGGAAGTCCATACTGAGGGTCTGAGTAAGAGCTGGAATGAGGGAAGTAATGCATTAGGCGTGCCAAGGGGACGGAGAACCATGAGTTGTGGGATCCTTGAAGATGCTCACGTAAGTGCTTTATGCGTGTTCTAATGAATAGGCAAGCTTGAGAGTGATTCAGGAGGAGCTCTTAAGAGCGCTTGTGGTTGCAAGGATCCAAGATCTCGTGTGAGTGAGGATCTTCTTGTAATACCACAAGAGCAGTTCTTAAGAGCTTCAACTGATAAGCTGGAGCTGCGGGGCGCGAGGAGCGAGCGAGCTGGGTACGAGCGAAACGGTCGGAATAACCGCGGGGGTGGGGTCGAGGGCGAGTGTTGGGGGTGGAATAGTTGGGGTCCCCCCACATCGCGATTTGATCTATCTGACTACGGGGTTCCGTGTTCCAAGGGGAATGCAAAACAATGGTGACAGTCGTTTGTTGCAACAATTCTTCATAAGGAAGATAATTAGTGTTAAAGTTGGATCACCGCGGGACATAGAAATAGTTCAGATTTCTGGCAAAATAACTCCTGTGGGTTTCAATTTGTCGTGAAATTGTGGGGATTTGCGTGTGTCAAATCGGATCGATAATTGCAGTGTGATCATTCAGAGGGGTGGCAGGGACCATGTCGATAAATGTAGCACCTCATATAGAATCCACACCAAAACGCTCGTCGTACCAAACCCCTCCTTACTCACACCCTCTTCCCAATACAACCTCCATCCACCGCTACAACTATTGAAACACCCGCTATCTCCCTTTTCCCCATTCCACAGCGATTCTTCACCCAGACCCCATCCATCTTAATTCACTGCTGTATTCACTACGATTCACTCTCCATTTCACACAATAAATGGAATCGAGGCGTTTTGAAGTACCCTAAAACACGTGCATATAACAATTACTAGATTCGATGGGTGACGACTCCTTCTCTGCTTCCGAACTGAGACAACGCTATCACCAAGGCGGGAGCGTTCCGGACAGCGATCTGAGTGCATCGCAGCTTCGAGGCCGTTACGGGATAGAGAACGCAAAGAGTACAGCAATCCATGCCTTTGATCACGTGGTATAGACAATTCGGCTCAAGACAACAAGAGTGTGATTCCGATTGTCGTGGCCGTCGTAGCCGTTGTGGCTTACGTGATTTATTACCTCCTCAGAAAGTAACACTCTGTTTTCAACAAACACAGGATTAACCGGCAATAACCAGGAATACACATTGGATATCACGACGACGAAAAATAAACCATGAAATACTTACGGACCCAGCTTCTTGGAATACTCATCATTCATATCGGCCATCTTCGACTGCAGATCAAACTCCACGGAATCAGCCAGTGAAACCTGACCCGCGAGTCTTCCGCCAGGCAGGTAATTGCAGATAACCATCGAAATGATCAGCACAGCACCTACGCGTCAGTCCCCGTCAAAACCCGAACAGGGCACATAGGACACCAAGAAGGGAAGGTCGTTGTTGATGGGGTAAATGTTGTTCAGGACCAGCGGCACCAGAATCTGCGCGCTCTGCCCTCCGTACAGAATGGTCACCATCGCCTTTCCCTGCGTCAGCTCGTTGCTCTCCGCCTACGGATCACGCGGCGCGAGGGACCCGACGGAGAAGATGGAGGGCGCGGTGGGCGCGGCGAAGCCGTAGCCAACGATGAGAAGAAGACCTCCGATGATGAAGGGGATCTTTCCCTTCATGACGCAGCAGAAGAGAGCGATGGCTAGACGTGAGCGAGAGGGGGGTCACCCACCGTAGGTGATGCCGGCCCACGAGGAAATGATGGGGATGGACACGTCCTTCTTGATGAGGTAGTTGTACAGCCAGCCCGTCTGGAAGATGTTCACCACGCTGCCCAGAGCACTCATCATACTACGGTGGGAGAGGGCGCGAGGCACTACCTGTAGGAGAAGGCGTCGATGCCATAGTGGTCGGCTCCGTAAAGGGAAGTGATGGAATCGAAAATGTTGAACAGCCACTTGTTGCAGAACTCGCAGATGAGCGCCAGGATCATCAGGTAGTTGAACCGCAGCTTGGCGTTCGCTCGGCGCTCGACTTCTAGCGATGAGTGGCTTGGAGAGGGCGATACCCTGCTGATGCAGATCCTTCAAGAACTGTTCCTGAATCTGCCTCGATTCCTCTATCCGTGAGAGTGTGTCGATGCCAATACCGTAATCGAGAAGCGAGATATCGTTGTTGACTACACTTTAGGAACGATGATACGAAACCAACGATGCTTTGATACGAGCTCAAACGAGGCGATCAGCTTCTTCTTTTCGATGACAGACTGGACGGACTCAGGAAGGAAGAAGATGGCATAGAAGAATGCCATCAAATACAGACCCGTAGCCACCCACCTACGCGTGAACAGAGCGAACCAGACAAACAGAGGGACGTATAAATGGATCTTGGACAAGAGAGCCGAGAGCAGGGGACCAACACACTGTGTCGTGTTAAGAACGCTCTCCAACTGAGCTAAATAACGTGAACGCTCCCTCAACGGAGTGATATCGGCCATGTAAGCCTGAGAAAGGGAAATGAGGTTATCAAAGACGCCGGTAAGGGAACGGGCAACAAGGAACACATTCATGTTATTGGTACTAAATGAGAGCACACAGCCTGGGGGTAACCAAACAAGACAGCACATTACAGGCGAACAAGCCGAACAACGAGCCCACGATCGCCTTCTTTCTTCCGATCCTGTCACTGAGGATGCCCACACCGACAGAAGCTAGGAGAATGAGAGAACACAAATAGGAATCGTACTGAATAGCATCGTGAAGTAGTAGCCGCTGAAGGCGAGTGAGATCTGCAAACTGTTCGCATGCAGCGCCTTGTTGATGTAGGTTACAAGAGGGAGAATCATGGAGAACGCCGTCTGACAAAGGGCATATGTGATATACAAATGCAGCCTTGTTCGGTTCTTAGACGCGGTAGTAAGCATTTTCTTTGTAAGGACGACAACCACCCATAATACACACAGAACTACGATTACTGTACGCTCTTCTACCCTTCTCAATGACACACATTTCTTTGATTTCACGAAACGGCGAACACGCACGCAACGATCTCAACTCCTATAGTGCCACACGCAATGTTGAGCGTGATTCTCCGCACACGCATTCAGACAAGAGACTCATCGACCCGTATAAAGGCACGAGTCAGTACGAGAGATGACGTAGCACTCCTCTGCGCATACTAGACTCAATCCACCATACTGTTTTCGCGATTCCCGCAACGGAAGGATTCTCTCCTCCCGAATCACTTCATTTCAAAAGCCCACTCTATTCCTCACGGCATTCCCTGCTCACTCTTTGTTTCACGATGGGTCAACGACTAGCCGTTCCGAATGGTTTTAATGTGAACGAGAATGGTTTCCCGTATCCTCCATGGTTTCCACCCCAGCACGCGAGTCTAACGTTCTAGGTACAATGCCCACTTCGACGTGAAACCATCGACAATAGGCGTGTGTAGATCAACGCTACTGGCGTTTACTAACGGAGATATGGCGGTTTACAAGAGGATTCAGACGTACGCGTTGGGCTACGCGTAAACGAGTAGGTTTGACAAATCCGTGTCGCCCATGGATTTTATGTTCCGACAGTTGTTTAACCGACTGTTCATCGTGTCTCCTGCGTTCATTCGCGTATTCGTGAAGGGTTTGTCTCAGCGCATAGAAAAATCTAAATATCGATGAGAATTACAAGAAGTCATTTCGCGCAAGGGACATTCTGAACACTGATTTCGCCCGAGTGAGTATTCCCCCGTTCCGTCACGTGAAGAACTTTTTCAACGACATCGTTATGGAGAACTGCAAGCAAATGTCTTCGTGCACCACGGCCGAAGTGGGATCGTGGCTCTCCCCTCACGTCTAGCAAATCGATAGTGTCTACAACACGCAGATGGCGTTCTACTACAAGAAGTACGGCATCGACGCCTATCTCTACGCTGACATTGGCACCGTGATCCTCCTTGTCCTTTCGGATTGCATTGGGTTGGTCCCCTCCGCCCACTTCACCGCATAGAGAGCCCTTCCTCAACAGTGTGCGGGCGTGGATGGATTACCTCTCCAAGGGCTTGAAGACGCTTCTCGACCTGAACCGTTGTTCTCTCGCTCCTGCCTAACGCGTAGTCATCAACAACGATTACGGCAGCTTCTCGCTTCGAGAGACGATGCTGAAGCTGGGCCAGCCGTACATCGAGTGGAGCGACGGCATCTTGTCGACAGGCTATCTGCCGATCGACCGCCAGCACCAGTGGCTTCTGACCATCGTGAACATATCCCTATTCATCCTCGCGACGCTTCCTTCACCGCACGTGCTAATTCACGTGAACACGGGCAATCAGGTGGAGATAAACATAAACGATGTGCTGGACGCGCTGTGCGACTACGCGTGGATCCACTTCACCGAGGAAGAGGCCTTGTTCATGAACAACGAATATCCTTTGGTTTTCGCTGTGGTTGCGTCCTTCACAGCACGAAGTACCCTCAGTACAACATCCACAAGAAGCAGCACTCTGTTGGCGCTTTCATCGACTCTTAACTGTAGGATTTCTTGGCGAAGCTGGATGAATTGCGCAAGGAGTTGAGTGTGAAACAGGATTCTGTGGTGGGAAAGGAGTTGCTGGACTACTGCATTGCCTGGCTGACGAACCACATCCGTGTTACCGATGTGCGTGTGCTATTGGCGTGTGAGTTGTAGAGAAAGATGATCAACTGCTGCATCCCTCCCGATGTTCTCAAGAATTATAACGTTCTCTTCACTTCCACTAAGAAATAGCGGTGTTTGTTGGATTCCTCGTGTGTCTTCTTCCATGTGACGCATTCGCCTTCTTCCCTGTGTCGCATTCGTTTTCTTTCACATGTCACACTCATCCTTTCCACGGAATGCCGCTCCAAACCGCCAATATGCAGAAGGGGAACAACATTTGGGTCATGACCCAGTTATACAGAAAGGAACCAAAGGATTGGTTCAGGCTCCATCAAGAGTCCGATTTGAACCCGCTCAGGACTCGTTTTGTTATTGACCACCTGTCTACACGAATTAGTCCCGAAACGGGAAGAAACAATAGGGGCAATAGGGTACATACCCA
>ERZ780157.1731-NODE-1731-length-22734-cov-2.740509_pt1 | contig 22734 bp, 16 predicted proteins | sample MGYA00511169_ERZ780157 | MGnify/ENA primary metagenome ERZ780157 (study PRJEB29588, sample SAMEA1965149) | human gut metagenome | biome: human gut; feature: human-associated habitat; material: faeces | place: Denmark | collected 2008/2010 ... | reverse complement strand
TGAAAAGCAATCCCAAGCTGAGAACGACAAAAGGAGACGCGGGCGGGCACGGATTGGGTCATAAAATAGTTCGGGAAACGGCGGAAAAGTATTACGGCTTCGTAAACTATTCCGAGGAGGACGGTATGTTCTGCGTGCAGATACTGCTGCCGCAGAGAAGCTGAAAAGCGCTCTCACTTCATTAGTGAAATAATGCCATAGATAAACAAAAGAAAATTGTTATAGATAAATCATTCGATATGCACTCAAAAGTGTTTAGCTTTTGGGGGCATATTAAGTTATGTAATTTTTATAATATTATTCGACGTCCGATTGTCGTAGAATTCATGGGCAAATTATTCAGTGATAACGCTTTTATGGGTAATTTCACAGAAAACGCTTGCAAATATCCCTGAAAACCATGCATTATCCCAAACTGTTGAAAACGGAAAATGATCTGCTTATAATTAATATCGTTATTATGGATGAAGCGTCCGGCGCGCTTGATCCGGCGTCGGAGTATGCCGTCAATAAATCCGTTTTAGACAACTCATCGGGCAAGAGGATGATAATTATTTCTCACAGGCTTTCAACAGTACAATATGCAGACAGGATATACTGCCTGAGCGAAGGCAAGGTAGCCGAATGCGGCACTCATAAAGAATTGATCGGTCTGCAGGGAGAGTACTGTTCAATGTACGAAAAGCAAGCCGAAAGCTATCGCATATAAATTTATAATCATGCGTCGGAAATAAGCCGACGGAAAATCGACCATAACGAAAGGAGCAGCGGCGGCACTGCGCGCACGATCAACGTACCGCATTTTCGCCGTGTACATAAAAATGATTGAAATACTGTGCGGCTATCCGCATTCGGGATGCGAAAGCGTATCCCGCGCCTACTAAACTCAGGCTGCCGAGGTTCGGTCGGATGATCGGATTTCGGCGGCGGCAATCAGCATCTTCCGCCGGATTTTACCGAATAACGGTGATTTTCTCTTTTCCGGCGGAGGACTATGGCATGAGCATCCGGTATTACCGGTATGGGATTGCCGGACGCTCATGCTTTCTGTTCACCATTCGGACCTGCATTGCTGTGAAAGGAAGCAAATTATCAACAACATGGAAACTAAAATAAACGCAAGGCTTTATTTCAAATCGGTCTTAAACGCCTTTAAAATCACATTCAAAGCGAATTGGTTCTACCCTTTTTCGCAGGTACTGATGCTTCTGATTCAGAACACTCTCCCGTTTATCAGTCTGTATATGTTCAACAGGCTGCTGAATCTGTTAAGCTCGGACAACATCGATCCCCGCGAGGCGATCGCCACGGCGGTAATATATATCGTCTTTCTGGGTGCTCAGATGCTTATCTCAACCTTCATGGGCACTCTCGTAAACATACTTACCGAAAGAATGGACCTGAAGTTTCAGGAGATGTACATCAAAAAGCAGATGAATCTCCCGCTGTCCTTTTCCGATTCTCCGCACGGACGCGACGTGATCGGTCTGGCGCAGAACGAGATGGGCGACATATATGCGCTGTTCAACTTTTTCATCGAATTTGTAACCAACGTGTATGCCTTTGTCATTGCGGCAAGGATCCTGATCTCCTTCAACGCGCTGTTTGCGGTGATCTTTCTGATTCTGATCCTGCCCTCCTGCATCGCCGATTACAGGCATTTTCTTGTCGGTACCAAGTTTCACCGCCGTAATTTGGGAGAAAACAGATTCCATTCCTATTACAGAGACATTCTGACGCAGCAGGAAACGGCGAAGGATGTGCGGCTGTACGATCTCACCGAGCCTCTGAAAAAGCGGTATTTCGATTATCACAATAAGTATCTGCGCGAGAAAAGGGAGATAAATTCGGCGACGATGCGTGTGGACACCTTCTACAACGTGCTTCAGTCGCTCGGAATGGCATTTTTCCTTGTGGTGCTGATCGGTGCGAAATACGACGGCAGCATTACGGTCGGCGACCTTGTTATGTATTCCGGAATCGCGCTGACGTATGTCTCCAAGGCAAAGGACATTGCCGGCACTCTGGACTTTACCGTGCAGTTTGTGGTATGGCTGCAGCCGGTCTACGAGTACCTCGGGGTTAAGGGCTTTGAGGAAAAGGCGGGCGGGAAAGAGCTTTCCTCGTTCGAATCACTTGAATTCCGCGACGTATTCTTCAAATATCCGAGCGCGGACGACTATGTATTAAAGGGTGTATCCTTCAAGATCACGAAAAACGAGCGCGTATCGATCGTCGGAATCAACGGCGCGGGCAAATCCACCATTGTGAAGATCATGGTCGGGCTGTACGAGATCGATTCGGGAGAGATACTCATAAACGGCATTCCGCTGCACGAATATTCAAATAAGAGTGTAAAGCGGCTGTTTTCCGTGATGCTTCAGGATTTCCCGACCTATTCTCTGACGCTGCGCGAAAACGTGGCGCTCAGCGATATCGATCACGCCGACGACGAACGGATCCTCGCATCCCTGCAAAAGGCCGGTGTTGACGACGACCTGTGCGATCTCGACCGATACATGACCCGCGCCTTTGACGACAAGGGCATGGAGCTGTCCAAGGGTCAGTGGCAGAAGATCGCGGTGGCAAGAACCTATTTCAAAAATTCCCCGGTCGTCATTCTGGACGAGCCTTCGTCCGCACTGGACGCGGAGGCAGAGGAAAGAATCTTCCGCACGTTCTCGGAGCTGTCCGAAAACAAGACCTCGATTATGATCACGCATCACATTTCGGGCGTAAGAGAGTCCGACAGGATATTGGTTCTCGACGAGGGCGTGATCAAGGAAAGCGGAAACCACGCCTCGCTCATGGAGCAGGACGGACTGTATCGGCAGATGTTCGAGCTTCAAAGAAGTAAATATCAAGGTGACTGAAAATGAATAAAGAAAAACTGACTGATTTTTTATCAAATCTCGCATATTCATTTACCTTGAGCTTTCGGGCATCCCCGAAATATTTCATCGGTAAATGTCTTTTACTCATCGTCAATTCGGTGTTCCCGTTTCTGACGGCGCTTGCATGGAGAAATCTTCTCAACGATCTGACGGTGCACAACAGTATTACCTCATATGTGATCATGCTGGTGATCGTTTATGTGGGTCTGAACATCATCGAGCATTTCAAGGGAATGCTCGACAGCCGCATCGAAATGTGCTATTACGACGCGATAGAGACCTATCGGGACGGTATTATGATATCAAAGCTGTCCCACGTTGATCTTGCATTTTTCGATTCCGCATCACTTCAGGACAAATTATCCGTTGCCATGTCAGGATACGGGATACTTTCCGAGATCATCTGGTGGGCGTTCAATCTTCTGTCCTGTGTAATAAGTCTTGTCACCTCGTTTGTGATCGTGGCAAGGTATAACCTGATCATCGCGCTGCTGACACCGCTGTTTGCGATCCCCGGCTATCTGTATCGGAAGGTGCAGATCCGCCGCAGCGCAAAGGTAAACGAATCGCTTGCGCGTGATTCGCGCTTCAGGGATTACTATTACTCGCTGTTCTTCAATCCCCGCGTCGTGATGGAGATGAAGCTCAACCGATTCGGAGATTACATCTACAATAAGTATCTGACCGCCCGGAAGAAAATCACGCGAGTCAACCGAAAAGAGGGTCTGAGAAACGAGATATTCTCCATTCTGATGCAGATCATCAATCTGTCGAGCGATCTCTTGGTCATCATCCCCTCCGTATTCGACGTAATCCGTAAGAAGATCGGAATCGGTGATCTGCAATACAACCTCAGCATGGTGGGCACGCTGAGATCGCAGGTGAGTGATCTTGTGTCGCTGATCGCAAACTATACCGAATACGATTACCTCATCCGCAAAATGCATGAGTTCAACGACCTTGCGGTAATCGAAGAGCAGAGCGGCACCAAAATCCCCTCCGAGAATCCGAAAATCGAATTCGATCATGTCACGTTCCGCTATCCGAACAGCGATACACCGATTCTGAAGGACTGCTCCTTTACGATCGAGCCGTCGCAGAAGATCGGTTTGATCGGGCTGAACGGCTCCGGCAAGTCCACGATCGTCAAGCTTCTCTTCCGCTTCTACGATCCCGATTCCGGACGCATTCTCGTGGATTCGACGGATATGCGGGAATACGACGTGTATGCGCTGAGAAAGCGTTTCAGCGTGCTGTTTCAGGAATACGTCGCGTACGATCTTCCGCTGCGCGAGGCGATCGCGCTGTCCGATTTTGACGAGGTGAACAATGATCAAAGGCTGCTCGATGCATGTAGGAGAAGCGGTTTTGATGCGGTGATCCGTGATTGGGACGAAGGATTTGACACCTATCTCGGAAGGACTCTCGTTGATGACGGAAAATCGCTGTCCGGCGGGCAGTGGCAGCTTTTGGGACTGACAAGGGCATATTTCAGAGATGCTCCGATCATCGTGTTGGATGAGCCGTCCGCTTCGCTCGATCCGATCGCGGAGCACAGGATCTTTAATCAGATATACGCTCTGAGCGCGGGCAAAAGCTCCGTCACGATATCACACAGGCTTTCCAACACCATGAAGGCAGACAAGATATTGGTGCTTCAGGACGGTGCCGTTCAGGAGCAGGGCTCCCATGCCGAGCTGATGGAGCTTGGCGGGCTGTACGCTCATCTGTTCACCATTCAGGCAAAGCGGTACGAATAATTCGCATGATATTTACGGGGCGATGATGAGGCTTTTCCGAACGGCACGGTGAATATCAATTCTCCGATGACACAAAGCTTTTCGTCTGACGGCATCGAGTTTTCGGAGGGGCAATGGCATAAAGCCCTTTTGCGCGCGCTGATAAGCGACAGTAAAAAAGGGCGCTGTGTGCATTATGCACACAGCGCCCTTTTCGTTTTTTCCGTATTCCCCGATATCAGCCGTCGGAAAACGCCGTCGTGAGGACAAGCCGAGAAACGGGAAAACACCTTTGTTTCGGCGCTTTCCCGCATAAAGGTTAAATTCCCTTTGCCGCTGCGTTATTTTTGCGTTTCACCGCCTCATCTCCCTCGCATCATCGCTTGTGCTCGACCTCCGACGTGCCCGGTGCAGCACCGCTACCGAAACGACGGTCTTGATGCGTATTCCCCGCGCAGCTTTACTTTACGGGAACAAACTTCGGCGGATATTTTTCGATATTTTTTATCCCCGCAGCGGCTGCGTACTCCGCCGCCTCGTCGAATTTATATGCAACGGCATCGGTGCAGTGCGCGTCGCTCGCAAGTATCACACGCCCGCCGAGCTCGGCGATCCGCCCGAGCAGCACCGCCGACGGATACGGGCTTAATCTGCTTCCGCGGTAGATCGCCCCCGTGTTGATCTCGAAAACAACGTCCTTCTTCGCAAGAGCTTCGAGCGCGTCCGTCGCCGGACCGATATAGCGCGGATCGCTTTCATCGAACATGCATCCGCCCTCGTTGAATTTCGTGACGAGGTCGAAATGACCGATCACGCAAGGTCCGCGGTCGGCGAGATGGGATACATCCTCATAGAAATCGCGGATGTATCCGAAAACGTCACCGCCGTAATATTTATCGGCATCTGCGGATATTCTCGCACCCGATTCGTCAACGGGGAGATAATCCCCGTCCTTCAGCACAAAGTGGGTCGAGGAAACAATGTAATCAAGGCCGTCGATCGGCACGTCCGAGTGATAGTCAAGCTCAAGCCCCGCAAGGACGTCAAGCTTTCCCGCAAAAAGCTCCCGAACACGCGCAGCCTCCGCAAGATAAACATCGATCGGTGCGCCGCGCATTGTCCAGCCGCACTCAAACGGCATGGTGGAATGGGACGAAAATCCTATCGCGTACATTCCCTTATCGAGCGCCGCCTGCGCCATTTCTTCCATCGTATTGCGTCCGTCGCTGAATCCGGTATGTGTATGAAAATCTCCGTATGATGCCATTTTATTCTGCCTTTCCGCCGCCCGCGGCGGCAATGAAAATGATATACGGCAGTCTTTCGGTGCGCCGGCGCTTCGGCTTCGGGAGATAATCGGCTTCGGACAAAACCGGATTTTGAAAGCTTCGGCTTTGAAAAACCCGTCCCCGTCGGCGCCAAAAGGCAAAAATGCGGCCTGTCGCGCCGTGCCGTCCCCGAGCCCCCGATGCGATGCACGCCGGGAATATCCGACGTGCTCCGCGATGAAAAAGCACCGTATATCGGTATCACAATTCTATCACAGCAAATCGCATAAATCAACCTTTTCCGACCGCTTTTTTCGTTCGCCGGTGCCAAAATCGGATCTGCGGATTGCGCGCGGCGGTGCGGTTCGGAAAGTAATGCACGGGATCGCATGCCGCAGGGATGTCTGCCGAAATGCAGATGCTTTCACCGCCGGAAAAGCGCGGCTGCCGATAAAGCTACGACGACGAAAGCTCCGCACCGACGAGGCACGGTCTTCGCATCGACACGAAGACCGTCCGCGCACCGTAAATGCAGCAGCCGCGCCGCCTCTGAAGCGATGCATTTCGGTAAAACCGACCGCCTCCCGCAATACGGTGCACACCGGGAAAATCCGACGTGCGCCCCCAAAAAAGCAAAAAGAAAAACGGAGACGAAACTCCGTTTTTCCCTTAACTCTGTACGTGATCGCGGTCGATAAATCGGGGTTCGGATCTCAGCCTTTTCCAAGGGCTGCGGATCCGAGACCGCAGGACGACCCTTCCGGGGGAATACAACTCTCAAACGACGGTCGGCAAATCAGAGGATGGCAGAGCCGGCAATTGGGTTTAACACCTTAATCCACCTTAGGTCAGAGTGAGAATGCAGAGCCCGGTCGCCCTGCGGCCTCTTGCCCCGCCTGCCTGCTTTGCATCTCCGGAAGCGTACACCCGTGCCGTGTACAGTACGCGACGTCAGCGACCGCACACGGTCGTGATCCACGCTTCCTTCAACGCTCCGCAGACAGACGGAGAGGCGGTAAAATCGTTCTGTTCAGTCGCCCGGATGTCTTCGATCGGTTCCAAAAACCTCGGCTGCCGCCTTTGCGTCAAGCTACCGCGATTGCCCGCGGCCATGGTGATACCGGAAGGTTACGTCCTTTTTTCTGTTATGTGCGGTTTCGGACCGCTTCCTTTAACGTGCCTGTTCCGATATGCTTTTCGTTCGTGCGGACAGCTCCGGCGGTTTCGGTTTCCCGTCCCGCTCATTCCGTACTCTCGCGCCTCCCGCCGAAGGCGTATGTTTTTCCGCGCGGCTTTCGAAGTTACCGCGGTGCGATTCCCGGCGCGGTCTGACGGGCAGCGCACGGTTTCTCCCGCACGATTCGGCAAAGCTCATCGCCATGTACACTACGATGGGTCTGCCTCCTCACGCGGGATTTCCGCCGCGCCGCCGCATCCGTCCCGTGCCGTTATCCCTCACCTTGGTAAAACGGCTTGCCCGGGGCTGCGGCCGAATCTCCGCTGTCCGTTTCCCCGCATACGAACGCAGGGGCTGCGATAACGGTTTCGACCGCGCTCTTCTGAGTACGGTGCCGAACGCTTCGGTTTCCGTCTCCACGAATCCTCGGATTCGTCCCCGGAAATCCGATCGCCGTTTCGGTCCGCGCATTTTACGGTGCGCGCACCGAAGCTGTCGCCGTGATTTGTCTGCCCTCGGCGGAACGAACGTCTCCGAGCCGCTTCGGTACAGACAAAACACAAATTTGACTGATCAGGTCGATTACGGAACTTTTTGCGTATCCGGGGAAGCATCATTGACTCCTGTGATGCGATCCCTTCCCCTTCCTCGGGGTTCCGATTTATCAACTGTAAACATTATACACTATATGTAATTATTTGTCAAGTATTTATATGAATTCCATGAAAAAATTCCCCGATTTTTTCAAAATGGGGAAAATCCGAGTCGAATACGGGGCTTCTTACGCGGAAAATGCATCAAAAAACGAAAAAATCGGCGTTTGTCGGGGAGGCGCTCACAGAAAAAGGGAAGATCATGCAAGAAAGCAGCGCCCGCGAAAGCGATGTGCGCTTTCCTGGAGAGGAAAGCGGAACGAAAGCGGGGCTGCGGTGTCATCGAGCGCGGCACGCGACCGCGCCGCTTTGGCGGAAAGCACAGAGCGTGATCGCGCCTCCCGAACGGAAAGCCCGGAGAGCAAACACACGCCCGGCGTGAAAAAGTGAAGCACGCCGAATACTCCGGCGAATGAGTACGGTGCGTAAGCACACCTTTCCGACAGGAACGGAACAAATTACGGAACATATTCTGCCGGGATGCTTACCTCAGGGGGCGGGAGAAGCGCGAAACCGCAATCCCCTTCGGCAGGATCGCGCATCTCCGTCCCCGCTCCATTTGTACTTTCGTTCCGCCGCTCCATTCGTTCTGCCGTTCCGCTGATGCACAATCGGAATTTTTTCGGCTCCGTGAGAGACTGCGGTTTGTTGCGGTAACTCACGTTTGCTCGTTCCGCCGTTCTGCTGTACTTCCGACATACAGGCGCGGCGGATCGTCACGTTACCGCACGTTCATTTGATTCGTCTGTACCTCCGCACTGCCGCACTGCCGTTCCGCCGACGTGCATCCGAAAATTTTCCGACACCGAGAGAGGCGGTGCTTTTCCTGCAATCCGCGTTCACCCGCTTCGCACTCGCGTCAGCCGCGTTTATCCCCATTCTCTCCGCACTCCCCGTACAGCAGATCGTTCACGGAATAAAGCCCCGGCGTGCGTCCGATCAGAAATTCCGCCGCGCGGAGCGCGCCTTCCGCGAATACCGAGCGGCTCTGCACGGTATGGGAAAGCACAAGCACCTGCGAATCCGATGCGATGTACACCGTATGACTCCCCGCTGCGTTCCCCATTCTGACCGAATGGATTCCGATATCGTCCTTTTTCCGTTTCCCGTGTCCGGTGTGCCCATACACGGGATTCGCCCCCGGTCGAACGCCGATTACCTGATCAGCAAGCATCAGCGCCGTACCCGACGGCGCGTCGGACTTCCCCGCGCGGTGGATCTCCACGATCTCAATGTCGGCATCGGGGAACACGGCGGCTGCGCGTCTCACAAGATCGCCGAGGAGTGCGGCGCCGAGCGACATGTTCGCCGAGAAGAAAACCGGAACGCTCTGCGACAGCGCGTGTATCATGCCGATATCGTCAGGCGTCTGCCCCGTAGCCGCAATCACCGCGGGGATAGATCGGCTATTTGCAAAATCGCACACCTCGCCGGTCGCGCGCGCGTCGGAGAAGTCGATCACGCAGTCTGCGCTTTCCCCGATATCGGCAAGCGCGCGTGCCGTTTTGACCCCGCCCGAAAGAGATTCCCCCGCGGAAAACGGATCCGCTGCACCCGCAAGCCGGGCATCGCCGAATCCTCGTTCGATCGCGGCGATAACCTCACTGCCCATGCGCCCGCCGTTCACTATTATCCTCATATCCGCTTCACGCTTCCGATTTGCGAAAGCCTCCTTTCACATGATAACCTCTCTTGCGAAAACGGAGATACGCCGCTTTCGCAAATCTTTTCCTTTTATTATATATCGGCAGATAAGCGGTATGTCTTCCCGCGTCCGTCGTGAGAGGTGATTGCGCCCGCAAAGCTTTTTCGAAAAAGCTTCGAGAAGCCCCCGAAAGCGCTTTCCTGCGGACTCGCCGCTCATTCCTCCTCGATCCGCATAAGCACGACCGAAATATCGTCCTGCGAACGCTTTGCGGCCTCGTCCGCTATCCGCTTTGCGCTCGACGTAAGCTGTGTCAGCCTGCCCGAGCACAGGATATCGTAAAGCCACGGGCAGTCCTCCTCGGTCTGGGTCACGCCGTCCGACATCATTATCACGATATCCCCCGCTTCAACGCGAAACGCTATCCGCTCCGCGTCCGCCGACGGCATTATCCCGATCGGCACGGTGCGCGAGCGCAGCTTAAAAAGCCGTCCGCCGCGCAGGACGAACGAGGGCGCCGCTCCGCTCTTGATAAAGGCGCAGTTCCCGCGGATCAGGTCAAGCTCCATAGCATCGACGGTCGCGGAGCATTCGATGCGCCGCTCTCTTATGAACGAATTCACAAGTGCAAGCGCGTTCTTTATCTTCACCCCCGCCGTGAGAAGCCGCTCGAGTATCAGCGTGACCGTTCCGGCGGTAAATGCGGCTTCCGTTCCGCTGCCCATTCCGTCGGACAGGATCGACCAGAAATATCCGTCGCCGCCCGGGAATACCGATATGACATCCCCGCACGCTCCGCTCTTCGCGGATGCGGTGAATCTGCCGCAGCTCACCCTGAATTTCGTCCTTGCGTGCATCGTCACGCAAAGCGTATCGCGGTCAAGCGACATCTCCGGCTCGCTCATCCTGACGCCGAGTGCGTTTTCCGCGCATCGGCGGATATCCTCGCCCCCGACGTGCATCGTCCGTGCGTCGATTCCCGAAAGCGTACAGCGTATCATCCGTTCACCGCGGACGCTCACCTTCGGCGCGTCAAGCCCGATAAGCGCAAGCGCCCCCTTCAGCCGGCGGCTCGACGCCGCGTCATAACGGTTGTCCGTCTCAAGCTTGTCCGAGACATCGGAGAACAGGTGCGACATCACCTCCCAATCGTCCGCGAACAAACGCGAGCCATCCTCCTTCCTCGCCTGTGCTTTCTCTTCAACCGCCTGAATGTTCATCTCGCGGATGATTGAAGCAAGCTCCGGACAGCGCGTGCGCAGCTCCTCGGGGGCAAGCTGCGCAGATGCGCGTTTTCCGCCGTGCAGAGCGGCGGAAAGACGGCGCACCGTCCTCGGCGCAGCCGAGTCCGCGCTGTCCCAGCACTCGCTCTGCATCCTGCATGACGTACATCTTTTGTCGAACGTATGCTGCACATTTTCCCTAATCTCAGCCTCGGAAGGGCGAGAGAGAACGCGGGATACGGACGACGCGAGGCGTCCGATCGCCGAGAAGCACTCCGACATTTCCCGCACCGTGCGGCGCGATTCTTCAAGTCTGACCTCGCTTTCGTCCGCCGGAACAAAGCTTTCCCCGGAGTTCGGCGACGGACGCGGAAGTATCCCGAACTTCGCGCACGGCGCGAACACCGCGCACACCACGATAAGCTCCGCGCCGTATTCGGACAGCGCGGACGGACCGAGCGCAAATACGGAAAACGACACCGACACCGCAAGCGCGGCGAACGACGCAAGAGAAACGCTGTACTTCCACAAAAGCCCGGCGACAAACGACGCAGCAAGTATCGCGGGAATCAGCGCAGGCTCGAGCGAGAGCGACGCGGCAAACGATATGCAGAGCGCCTCGGGAATGAACAGCGCCCACGATGCCCAAAGCGAGACGGCAAACGCAAAGACGAGCGACAGCGATACCCCCGCCACCGTCAGCGATCCGAACGCCCACGAAAGCGAGAACGCCATCGCAAGTGCGAACGCGCCGAGGCGCAGACGGCTTTCCTTCGCCCTGAAAATCCCCGTATATCCGGCGCACAGAAGCGGCGCTGCCGCCGCCGAAACTATCGTTCCCGCCGCGGCGCGGTACACGTTCGCGGTGAACAGAAGGGACAGCGTTCCGAGTGCGGCTGCGGCAGCCGTGCAGAGCGCATACCTCACCGTTTCGCTTTCACAGAAGAGCGCAGAGGCGGCAAGTCCCGAGAGGAAATCGCCCTTCTCCTTGGCGTGCTGTCCCCTGCCCGCGGCGCCCGGCAGCCTTCCGCGCTTTCTCCCGAGGAAAACGAGCGCGCATCGGACGGCGCTTACCGCGCAGGCAATGAGCGCAATGCGCACGCCGCCGTTCACGCTCAGGCTTCCGAGAAGCACGCCCGCAAGCGAGGCTATGAAAAACGCGCTCCCCTCCGCGGCGCAAAGCGCCGCGATCCCGAACGGATATGTATCGAGCACAAACGGCGCGCCCGATGTGAGAGCCGAAAAAACAAACACCGCCGCCGCAGGCGCGTATTTCACGATAAGCTCCGGCAGGGCAGACGTGCCGAAGTGCATTTTTCGCGGCGGCGTGCCGCCGTGCGGCGAGCTTTCCTCTCCCGCACCGACGGAAACATCCTCAAATTCCTCGTCGAGTTTACGAAGTTCCATTATTTTATCATTCCTTTCTTCCCCTTCGCGCCGTCTTCATCCGTCCGATGCGGCGCGGCGCCGGCGCTTTCACGCTCATACTTTCTTCATCCGGCGCATATGTATCATTATTGTACTATCGCGGCGCGATTTTTTTCGTCGAAGCACGGCGGAAAAATATGGAACTTATTGCCGTATCGGGATGAAAGGGGAAGGAACCGGAAAAAGGCGCACGCCCGGCAGGAAATTTTCCCCGGGAGAAGATACGGAGTTTCTATGCGCCCGGCGCGCTTGAGCCTGCAGACGCAGAGAATGGCGGGAGCAAAGGAGAAACGGGAAAGTGCGCCGGGGCGTGAGAGTGAACCGCAAAGCGGGAGTGATCCGATGCGTGGGAATGAACCGGAAGCAGGTGGGGGATCCGATGCAGATGAGCGAAACGAAGGCGGAAAAGCGAAGGAGTAAGCCGGGAACGGCGAACGGATGACTACGCCGAGGACACGGAAACGGGAGCAGGCAGATGCCATGCGCGCGGGACGGAGCGAGAAAGCGCGATATGCGGCGTGTACCGACGAAACGGAACGAAGTACGGATTTTTTCCAAGGCGGTGCGCTTGAGAGTTCATCGGTCCGGTGAAAAAATCCGCCGCGGCGGGGCAGGTATCACGGTCGGTCGGTCATATCGGACGGATATTTTCGGAATCGCGCCCTATTATAGAAAATACACCGATGTTTTTTCTGCGGATTAGGTCGTTTGTGTTGACTTTTTATATTTTATATGATAAAATCTGTATAGTCGTTACGATTACTTCCCGACTTGTTTTCAATTAAATACGAAAGGAATCCGAAATGAAGAAAATTCTCGCACTGGTGCTTTGCGTGCTGACCGTTCTGTCGGTCCTCGCATCGTGTTCCGCCGCGCCCGCCAAAAATTATTCCCCGAAGATCACCGTATCTTCAAGCGCGGCGGACGAATTTGCCGTCTGGCTGACAAACCGCCTCGGCGATTCTCTCAAGGACAATGTGTATCTTTCGCTCGGCGGAGACGCCGCGAACGGTCTCGACATGACGAATTTCGAGAACGACGGATACATACTCCGCTCCGACGGCGACAAGAACATCGTCATCGCAGGCAAGACCGCCGACGGTCTCGACGCGGCTGTACGCAAGTACGCAAACGCCGTCGATCTCGGCAAGTCCACCCTTTTCGACATCACCTATCACGAGGGCTACCGCGTCGAAAAGCTTACTCTTGCTGGCAACGACATTTCCGAATACACGGTAGTCGCGCCGGAGAACGATCCCTCCCGCCGCAGCTACATGAATTGGGCGATGAGCGCAGCATGCAACGAGATGGTCTCCCTCATCGCCAAAGCGTGCGGCACTAACCTTCCCGCAGTACGCGGAACCTCCGATGCCGCAAAGCAGATCAGCCTCAAGTTCAGCGATGACGAAAGCCTCGGCAATCACGGATACAAGTATTACTTCGAAGGTGACAATCTCGTCATTGAAGGCGGACCCGAGGACGGCTGTCTGAACGGCGTTTACCGCTTCCTCGAGCATGAGCTCAACTGGGAATGCCTCAGCTTCGGCGACAGCCTCCTTGCGGAAGCGGATTACATCGACGTTCCCGCCGATGCCGCACGCACCGAGCAGCCCGTTTTCGATTGGGCATGGCTCTACTTCATGGCTTACGAGCAGTTCAAGACCGACCGCACCACCACTGCAAATCCCTACGGCAAAATAGATCAGGCAATGCACGGGGATCAGCTCCTCGGCACGACCCACTGGGCAGGTCAGATCTGCTACACGGACGAAGACCGTTTCTACGCAGTCTACGACAGAGTTATCGACTACATTGTAAACAATATCAGAGCCGGAAAAGTCATCGGTGAGGACTTCTTCGCCGTCAGCCTCGCTCAGGTAGATGAGGCGAAATACTGCAGGTGCAAGCAGTGCTTGACCGTCGTCAAGGAAGAAGGCGGCGTGAACTCCGGTCCCGTTATACGCTGGATGAACCGCATGGTCGAAGAGGTCAACGCAACGGACGACGCTTATCGCGCGCTCATATACAAGTGCTATGCTTACCACGGAAGTCAGCCGCCCTGCAAGACCGCTCCCGTTGATCAGGTATGGGTCACATTCTGCACCGACGGTGCATGCTCGAACCACATTCTCCGCGGCGGCGATTGCAACGACCGCTTCGGCCTTTACGGTGTCTCCGAAGAGCCTATCTTCAACAACGACTCCTTCGGTTCATGGCTCAAGCAGTGGACCGATATGTCGGACAACATCTATGTCTGGCTCTACGCTCTCGACTGCAGCCCCCGTCAGTACACCATATTCGAAACGATCTACGACGATATTCAGTTCCTTTCCGAATGCGGAGTGCGCGGATTCTTCTGGCAGCATCAGTCAAACGGTCTCGGATTCAATCGGATCAACTTCCAGCTTGCATACCAGCTCATCTGGAATACAGACATGACAAGGGACGAGTTCAACGCCCTCAAAGAGCATCTCTTAGAGAAGGAATACGGCGAAGGCTACACCTACATTCTCGAGTATTTCGACATTCTTCAGCAGTCGCAGGATAAGGCGGGATGCTGGAACTGCTGGGGCTACGGCGCACCCAAAGGCGCCGATGAGCGCGATCAGGCATACTATGCGGAGAACTTTGATCTTTCGGTCGAGCTTCTCGAGCGTGCGCTCGTCCTCGCCGGCGACAAGAAGCAGGTCGATCTCTGCTCGCGTCTGACCGTTCACATGCTCTACAGCGGATGCTATGCGGCTTACTTTGAGGCTTACGACAACAACGACACCGCGCGCCTCGAAGAACTCAACGCAAGATACAGCCGCGCGATCGACCGCATAATCACCGCATACAATGCGGTCGGCTGGGGCTGGCTCGTATCGGCAGACACCATCAAGATCTACTCGACGGACTATGCTCAGGTTACGATCTACAGATCGCTTGAGGATATGGCTTGGAAGTCCTGGGCAGAGGATCGCGACTATCTTCCGCAGGGAGAGACGCAGCGTCCCATGCCCGACAAGTATGCCGAGGATGCGAAAGTCTGATTTCCCTGATACGCAGTTAATAAAAGTACAACGGGCGGCACACTTCATAAAGAAGTGTGCCGCTTCAATTTACCCTGAGTCAGGCGGTATTGCACGGCATATTATACTTCGCACGGCGGCTGACTTCGGAGCTTATCATTCTCGCAAGGCGGCAGCTTTATGGGCGAATATAGCGGGCTATAATACACCGAAAACCGTCACAGGTGAGGCGGGCGCGCGGCGGGAGAGGCGTTCCTGCAGCATTGAAAAGCGATCCTGCAATTCGCATGAACAGCCTGACAATGCAGAGGACGGTCAGATGAGGCGTAGGGACTGCCGGACAATGTGCAGGAGCGATCTTATAATGCGGAGGATAACGCAGAAAATCGGCATGCGGTATAAAAGCTTCCCGATATGCGGCGGATACACCGATCCGGCATCGGTACAAGGCACAGAGAGAGCACCGCAGGCGGTGCGAAAAACCGTCATTTTCACGTTTTAAAAGTATTTAACAAGCTTTCTCTTGCAAAAATCCCCGCTTTAGGGTATACTTGTTTTATCAAATACTGCCGAAAGGGAGAAATAAAATGGTAGAATCTGTTATCGAGCTTCTGAAATCCTACGACCCCGAAGTGGGCGAAGCGGTTGACGCCGAGCTTCACCGTCAGAGACGCGGTCTCGAACTTATCGCAAGTGAAAACCTTGTATCCGAAGAGGTCATGCTCGCAATGGCGACTCCCGGCGTCAACAAGTATGCCGAGGGATATCCGGGACACCGCTACTACGGCGGATGCGAATGCGTCGATGTCGTCGAAAACATTGCAATAGAGCGCGCGTGCCGTCTGTTCGGCGCCGAGCACGCCAATGTTCAGCCCCACTCCGGCGCGCAGGCTAACCTTGCGGTTTACCTCGCATTCCTCAAGCCCGGAGACACCGTGATGGGCATGAATCTCGCGCACGGCGGACATCTCACCCACGGAAGCCCGGTAAATATGTCGGGGCTTATCTACAATTTCGTTCCCTACGGAGTAGGCGACGACGGATTCATAGATTACGATGCGTTTGAAGCGAAGGTGCGCGAGGTCAAGCCGAAGCTTGTCGTTGCGGGCGCAAGTGCGTACCCCCGCGTGATCGACTTTGAGCGCATGTCGAAGGTTGTAAAGGAAGTCGGCGCGATCTTCATGGTGGATATGGCGCACATCGCGGGACTCTGCGCCGCGGGACTGCATCCCTCGCCCGTGCCGTATGCGGATGTCGTGACCACCACGACCCACAAGACCCTCCGCGGACCGCGCGGCGGTCTCATCCTCTGCCGTGAGGAATACGCAAAGGCGATCGACAAGGCGATCTTCCCCGGAACGCAGGGCGGTCCGCTCGAGCACATCATCGCCGCAAAGGCAGTCTGCTTCGGCGAGGCGCTCAAGCCGGAATTCAAGAAATATCAGGCGAAAATCAAGGAAAACGCGGCGGTGCTCGCCGACGGACTTCTCAAGGCGGGATTCGACCTCGTATCCGGAGGCACGGACAACCATCTGATGCTGCTTGACCTCCGTCCGTTCTCCCTCACCGGCAAGGAATTCGAGCACCGCCTCGACGAGGTGTACATCACGGTCAACAAGAACGCGATCCCCAACGATCCCGAGAAGCCATTCGTCACCTCCGGAGTGCGCATCGGCACGCCCGCGGTGACGTCGCGCGGTCTCGGCAAGGACGATATGGTCAAGCTTGCGGAGCTTATCGGACTTTGTGCAACGGACTTCGAGGCAAAGGCGGACTACATCCGCGGCGAGGTTACCGCAATCTGCGAGAAGTATCCGATCTACAACGAGATCAAAGCGTAAGCGAAAGCACGATACCGCGCCGCGCGGGCGCTGTCCGCATGAAGCGCAGATTGCGTGATGCCGCGAATGTGCTTGAAGCGTGGTTGTGCGTAAGTCATGGTTGTGCATGAGGCACTCCGTCAAAACCGAAAAGAGACCGTCCGGCGCTCTCCTTCGAGAGATGCCGTTCGGTCTCTTTTATATTTCCCGGGAAAAGTCACGCCGTGCGGCGCGCGGACATTACCGCTCGACTTCCTCCATGATGAAGGCTTCCATGATATCGCCTTCGTGGATATCGTTGAACTTGTCAAGTCCGACACCGCATTCATAGCCTGCCGCAACCTCACGCGCATCGTCCTTGAATCTCTTGAGCGATGCGATACGGTCCTCGGCGATAACGATACCGTCGCGGACTATGCGGATCTGCGCGTTTCTTGAGATCTTTCCGTCCTGAACATACGATCCGGCGATCGTTCCGACGTTCGGAACGTGAATCGTCTGGCGCACCTCGGCATGGCCGAGCACGACCTCCTTAAACTCCGGAGCGAGCATACCCTTCATTGCCGCGGAGATCTCTTCAATGCATTCATAGATTATGCGATATGTGCGGATATCGACGTTCTGACGGTCTGCGGAGTCGATCGCCGCCTTGTCGGGACGGACGTTGAATCCGACGATTATCGCATTCGATGCCGCGGCGAACATTACGTCGCCCTCGGTGATTCCGCCGACCGCCGAATGGATGACGCGGACGCGGACCTCCTCGTTCGACAGCTTCTCGAGCGACTGCTTGACCGCCTCGGCGCTTCCGCCGACATCCGCCTTCACGATTATATTGAGCTCCTTGACGCCCTCGGAGATCTGTGCGAAGAGATCGTCCAGGCTGACCTTTGCATTTGCGGAGAACACCTCGTCCTTCGCCTTTTGACGGCGCTGCTCCGCGAGTGTGCGCGCCATGCGTTCGTCCTCTACCGCGTTGAATTCGTCGCCCGCCTGCGGAACCTCCGCAAGTCCGGTTATCTCAACGGGCACCGACGGTCCCGCTTCCTTGACGGAATGGCCGCGGTCGTCCGTCATTGCGCGTACACGTCCGACGGCGGTGCCGGCGATAACGGTATCGCCGGAATGGAGAGTTCCGTTCTGCACGAGAACGGTGGCGACGGGTCCGCGTCCCTTGTCGAGGCGCGCCTCAATCACGATACCCTTCGCGCGGCGCGCGGGATTTGCCTTGAGGTCGCGCATCTCGGAAACGAGAAGCACCGATTCGAGAAGCGAATCGATTCCCTCGCCGGTGAGTGCGGAAACGGGAACGCAGATCGTTTCTCCGCCCCAATCCTCGGGAACGAGATCGTATTTGGTAAGGTCGGACTTGATCGCATCGGGATTTGCGCCCGGCTTATCCATCTTGTTTATCGCAACGACGATATCGATATTCGCCGCCTTCGCGTGGTTGATCGCCTCAACGGTCTGCGGCATGATTCCGTCATCAGCCGCGACGACGAGGATGGCGACGTCGGTCGCCTGTGCGCCGCGCGCACGCATTGCGGTAAAAGCCTCATGTCCGGGCGTATCGAGAAACGTGATCTTTCTGCCGTCGAGATCGACGCGGTACGCGCCGATGTGCTGAGTGATGCCTCCGGCCTCGCCCGCGGTAACGCGGGTATGTCTGATCTTATCGAGAAGAGAGGTCTTTCCGTGGTCAACGTGCCCCATTACGCAGACTACGGGATCGCGCGGCTCGAGACCCGCCTCGTCGTCGTCCTCCGCCTCGAAAAGCTTATCCTCGATCGTAACAACGACCTCTCGCGTGACCTCCGCACCGAGCTCGTCGGCGACGAGAAATGCGGTGTCGTAGTCGATCTCCTGATTTGCGGAAACGAGCATTCCCATGAGCATGAGACGCTTCACGACGGTCGCCGCCGTAACCTTGAGCCTCGACGCAAGCTCCGTAACGGAGATCACATCGGGGATCGATACCTTGAGCGGTGCCTTCTTCGCCTTCTCGGCGTTCGCCTTCTTTATCTTCTCCATCGCAAGGCGTTCCTTGTCGCGTGTTTTCGCGGAACGCATATCGCGTGTATTCTGTTTCTTGAGCTTCTGCTTCGTCGTTTCGTTATCGGAAACGCTTACAAAGCTGTCGAGCTTTTCGTCGTACTTCGAAAGATCGACATTTCCGCCGCCGCGCGTATCGACGATGCGGACGCTTCCCGTGCGCTTCGTCTCGACGGAAGGCTGCTGCTTTTTCTTGCGCGCTCCCTGCATACCCTGGTTCTGTATATTCATCGCCACGGTGCGAGGCGTGGAGATGCTCTGATTCTGTATCGGAGCCTGAACGCCCTGCCCCTGCGGACGCTCCGCCGCTTTAGCCTTCGCATCCGCTATGCGGTTGTGCGCGTCAACCCTCGCCTTTTCCGCCTCCGCCTTTGTCGTGCGTCCGTCGGAGGAAGGTGTGCGTCCCGCGCCGCGATTGCGGTTAAAGCGGTCGTCTCCCGCATTTGCAGCCGAACGCTCAGCCGTCACCTTTTCGGCATTACGGCGCGCTTCGGCATCCGCCTTTGCTTTTGCGGCAGCCTTGCGGAGAGCAGCCTCATGAAGCTCTTCCGCAAGGCGCGCTTCTTCCTCTCGTGCCTTGGCCTCGGCTTCGGCTGCTTTCGCCTCGGCTTCGGCTTTTTCTTTGGCTTGAGCCTCCGCTCTTGCCTTTGCCGCAGCCTCCGCGCTGGCTTTTTCCTCCGCTTCGCGCGCGGAAACCGCCGCGTCGCGTATTGCCGACGGAACGTAAGTCTTTCCGTTCAGATATGCGTCGAGGTTCTTGATCTGATGATTCTTTGTTGCGCAATCCAGAAAGAGATTGAATTCATCGGGCGTCAGCACCGTCATGGGTGTCTTTTCGCCGATGCCCGCCTCCTCAAGGATAGACTGGAGTTCCTTCGTTTTGATGCCCAGATCCTTTGAGAGCTGGTTGATACGGAACATTGGGGCTTGTGCCATATAAAATACCATTCCTTTCCATGATGCTTAACTGTTTGCAAGGAAGCTTATCTGCTCCGCAAAGGAGCCGTCCGTCACCGCCGCGGCGGAAACAAAAGAGGTTTTCTTGCCTATCGCCGAGGCGAGAGCATCCCGCCCGGCGGAGATTATCAGAAGCTTTACGCCGTAGTGGGCGCATTTATCCGAAAGCTGCTTCTTCGTTCTTTCGGAGATATCGTCCGCGGCTATGACGAGCTGCGGTTTTTTCGCAGACGAGACCGCCGAAATTACGGCGTCCGTTCCGCAGACCAGCCGACCTGCGCGCTTCGCAAGTCCGATCATGCCGAGCAGCCGGGCGCGTTTCGCGCCGTTGCTGCGCTTCGTCTCCGCATCCGCTGCCGCGGTGTCGGAGCCTCGGGCTTCAAGCTCGGTATCATTCATCCGTGCGCTCCTCCGCCTCTGCCGACTCGATCTCCTCCTCGAGGCTTTTGAACACCTCGTCGGGTATCTCGATCTCGAGGTTGCGCGAGATGCGGTTCGCCTTCTGCGCCTTACGCAGGCACTGCGCATTGCGGCAGATGTACGCGCCGCGTCCCGACATTTTGCCCCTGAAATCAAGGGCGACCGTCTGATCCGGCGTGCGGACGATGCGGATCAGATCCTTTTTCGGAAAGCTCTCGCCGCAGCCGAGGCAGCGGCGGAGCGGAACCTTCTTGGGTTTATTCATGGCGCTTCCTCTTTATTTTATGCCGAGGCTGCCCTTTATATCGATCTTGTATCCGGTGAGGCGTGCGGCAAGACGCGCGTTCTGCCCCTCCTTACCGATCGCCAGGGAAAGCTGATCCGAATCGACAAGGACCTTTGCCGATCTCTCGCCGTCGAATTCGACATTCTTCACCTCTGCGGGCGAAAGTGCCGCCGCGATGTACTCCTCGGGAATCTCGGAGAACTTCACCACGTCGATCTTCTCACCGCCGAGCTCATCCACGATCTGCGCGATGCGCTGTCCGCGCTCGCCGATGCAGGCTCCGACCGGATCGACCGCCTCGTCACGGGAGAACACCGAAACCTTCGTGCGGCTGCCCGCCTCGCGCGCGACTCCCTTGATTATGACCACGCCGTCCTGAATCTCGGGGATCTCAAGCTCCATGAGGCGCTTTATCATTCCGGGATGGGTGCGCGAAAGGGTGACAATCGGTCCGACCTGACCCTCGCGGCGCACCTCGGTGATGAAGACCTTTATGCGGTCGCCGACCTCAAAATGCTCGCCGGGGATCATTTCCTCATGACGCATCACCGTCTCGCTCGTTCCGGTATCGACCACGATATCTCCGGTATCCTCGAGAAGCTTGGTGACAACGGCGGGAACGACCTCCTCGCGCTTCTTCTCGTATTCCTTCATTATATTGGTACGCTCCGCCTCACGGATGCCCTGAATGATGACCTGCTTTGCGGTCTGCGCCGACAGGCGTCCGAAATTCTTCGTCTTGACCTCGGTCTCCACGATGTCACCGACGGAATATCTCTTCGATATCTTTCTCGCATCGTCGAGCGAGATCTCGGTCAGAGGATTCGTGACCTCTTCGACTACCGTCTGCCGGGAGTAAACCTTAATATCCTTTTTCTCGGGATTGAGAGCGACGCGCACGTTGTCTCCTCCGCGCTCTCTCTTGTAGGCGGAGCAAAGAGCCGCCTCGACCCTCTCAAGCATATATTCCTTCGGAATACCCTTGGTTTTCTCAAGGGCGTCAAGGGCGTCAAAGAATTCGGCATTCATCCGGTTTCACCTGTTGCGATTTATAACGGGTATAAATCTTTCCTTTCGTAATTTTCGTCGTGATTTTCTGTTTTTCGCTTATGCGGCGCTTACCATTCAAATACGGTCTGCACCTTGGAGACAGCTGCCTTCGGGAAAACAGTGTCCTCGCCGTTCTCCTCCGCGATAACGTCTCCTTCGCTGTATCCTTTCAGTATGCCGCGGTGGATCTTCGATCCGTTAACCGCGGAAAAGAGCCTTATCTCGACCTCGGCTCCCTTCATTGCCTCGAAGTGCTCCGGACGGGTGAGCACGCGCTCGACGCCGGGGGAGGAAACCTCAAGTTTGTAGGAATTCTCTATCGGGTCATCCTCGTCGATGACGGGGTCTATCGCGCGGTGGAAGCGCTCGCAGTCGTCGATCGTTATGCCTTCGTCGGAATCGATCGTTATGCGGAGCACATAGTCCGCGCCTTCCTTCACATATTCAACATCCCAGAGCTTCAGTCCGAGTTCGTCTGCAGTCGGAGCGACAAGCTCACGGACATGAAGCGCAACGGATTTTCAAAGGAAACGATCCGTGCCGTCAAAGACCTCTATGATATTTTCTTCCGTCATGGGCTGAGCATGAGCAATGCGATTGCCAAAGCCGAAGCGGAAGTTCCGCAGTTGCCGGAAGTCATTGAATTTCTGGACTTCGTCAAATCGACGAAGCGCGGCATTCTTACCGGTGACCGCGGCGGGCGCAGAGCCTGAATTCTTACATAACAGTTTCAGGAAAGACGGTATTTTGTCTTTCCTGTCCTTTTTTGATGACATCCGGTCAACAGCGCACTTCAAAAAGGTACTCCGTCTTTCAGTTTGTCTTTACCGAATCCAGGGGAATGTGGACGGAGGGAGTGAAAGGACTTGAGGCGTCCAGATGCGGATGCCGCTGGTCATCGAAGAAGATGTGGGGACGCAGGATCGACAGAATACGCCCCTTGTCCATTCCGCCGAGGAAAAAAGTCTGGTCAACCGGAATGTCCCACTTGCGCAACGTCGTCACGACCCGCTCATGGGCGGGTGCGGAACGCGCGGTCACGATCGCCATTTTCATATAACGGCGGTATTTCGGATCATTTTTTACCCGCTCATCCTCCAGCTTATGGAGT
>ERZ780157.1715-NODE-1715-length-22871-cov-9.269811_pt1 | contig 22871 bp, 13 predicted proteins | sample MGYA00511169_ERZ780157 | MGnify/ENA primary metagenome ERZ780157 (study PRJEB29588, sample SAMEA1965149) | human gut metagenome | biome: human gut; feature: human-associated habitat; material: faeces | place: Denmark | collected 2008/2010 ... | reverse complement strand
GGTAGCTTCAGCAGGAGCGTCGGTAGCTTCAGCGGGAGCGTCGGTAGCTTCAGCGGGAACCTCCTCCTCGGTTGCTTCCTCAACGGGAGCTGCGTCCTCAACGGGAGCCTTATCGAAGCCGTAGTCCTCGGGATCCTCGCTCTTGCCGAACAGGTGAGCGACCTTGAGGAACAGACCCGAAACTGCCAGGCAGAGTGCGAAGAACAGACCAACCAGCCATGCGATGAAGCGGAGCAGGAACAGAGGTCTTCTGATCTTACCGTTGATGTAGAGCGTGTAGAGGATTGCAATGATTGCGATCAGAACGAGAACCGCGATCAGGATCCACAGCCACAGGAGCGACTGCGTGTAGGTTACGGTGAAGGATGCAAAGCTGAAGATGCCTGCAACTGCAGCCGACCAGCTATTGAAGGTAACGTGCTTCTCGGTGCTTACGGGATCACCCTTGCCGTCAAACAGCTTACCGTTGAAGATCTTGAAGATCGAGGGGAATGCCTCTGCGGTGTCATAGGTGATTGCGGTGCCGTCATCAACCAGGGAGAACGCATAGGTGAGCACTCTTGCACCCTCGCCCGTTACCGATACGAGAGCTGCATTGGGAGCCTGAATCAGAACGTGACCTGCAGGGAGAGTAACCTCGAAGGTGATGCTCTCGCCGTAGGTGCCGGTTCCTGCAACACCGTTGATGGTGTAGGACAGGGTCTTTGCCGTGTAGGTTACGGTTACGTATACGTTTGCGGCAGGCATGGTGAACTTGCCGTCGGTTACGGTTACGTCGGTACCGTTCGCGGTCTTAACCGAAACGGTTGCATCGTAGCCGGTCTTCTGGGTTACGGTGAGCGTGATCTGATCGCCTGCGGTTGCAGTGGTGGGAGCAGCGGTCACGTTGCCGTCCACGATCACGTCGTAGGTGAGCTTCTGATAGGTTGCGTTGATGGTGTAGATGTAACCGTTGCTTGCAGTTGCTCTTTCAACGAGCTTGGAGAGATCGTATGCTTCCCAAGCACCGTACTCGCCTGCCTTTTCGGGAACGGCGGGCTCAACCACGATCGAAGCGTAGTTTTCAACCGTTACCTGGAAGGATGCGGCGCCCTTGAACTCGACCGTGTAAACGATCGCATCCCATTTTGCCGATACGTAAATATCGGAAACGCCGAGCAGCGACTGATCAAAGCCTACCCACTTACCCGTGTTCTTGTAGCCTGCGGGAGCGGTTGCGCCTGCGGTTACGGTTGCGAAGGGCTTGAGGAATGCATCTGCGGTGGTGAAGGAAGCCACGTCGTCACGGGTGTAAGGAACAACCTCCTTGAGCGCGCCGTTGACGTAGTAGTAAACGTTGTAGCCACCGGTCGTTGCGGTTACGGTGAAGGCAACGGCATCGGTTACGGTAAACTCGTCGCCGAGGTTATACTCGGTGGTGTTACCTGCAACGAGCGCCTCGATCTTTTCGATCGTGTAGCCGGACTCAACCGTGAAGTTCAGCGTGAGCTTTTCGCCTGCGGGGAAGTACATATCTGCAGGATCCACGCCCGCCATCGTACCGTTGATCGCATTCTGACCGTCGGTGAAGTTTACGGTTACGAGATACTCGGTTGCGATCACGTAGTCGGAGAAGTGAGGAGCCTCGAACCAAACGTACTTTGCGCTGCCGTCGGTCACAACGCCGATGCTCGTGATCAGCTCACGTTCGCCGGCTGCAACGGTGTGCACTCTGGTTGCCTTATCCGCTGCGTTCTCGATCGCTGCTGCGAAGGGAACCTGGATGCGGATGGGTGCTGCGAATGCGTCGGTCACCTTCGCTCCATTGGAGAGGATATCGAAGGAATAGAACGCGGTGTCTGCAGCGGTTGCATAAGCAGTGCCTGCAAAGCCTGCGGGAGCAGTTGCCTGTGCTGCGTAATCAAACACAACCTCGGCGCCCTGTGCGTTGTAGATCTGTGCCAGGGTTGCATCCTTGAGGGTGAGGAAGGTGTAGTTGCCGTTTTCAATCACAACCTTGAGGGTGACGTCATCCGCACCGTTTGCACGCTTGAGGAATACGTTGTTTGCAAGATTGAGCTTGAATGCCTCGGGCAGATCGCCGAGAATGGTCAGGGTGTAAACACCGTTATCCTCGGTAATCTCAAAGGGAACGTCGATATCAAAGGTGAAGTGATATTCGGGGGTGAGCGCTGCCTTCAGGGTGGTGTCAGCGGTGAGCTGTACGTCGTTGCCGAGCGTGTAGGACTCCTCTGCCTGAACAACCCAGGAGATATCGTAGCGGTCGATGATGTGTGCGTTGAATGCGGGAATGGTGACCAGACCCATGATCTCGGCAACCTTGTCGGCATGGTCTGCCAGCGTGTCGCCGGTGTGCATCGGGATCGTGCCCAGAAGCTTGCCGTCAACGTCCTGGAAGTGAACGAGAATCATGTTGCGGTCTGCGTAAACAACGGTATCCGCTGCGGGCATGGTGAGAATCTCCACGCCGTTTTCATCGGTCCATCCCGTGAACTCGAAGCCCGAAATCTCGGTATCGTACTTGAAGATGCTCAGGTCTGCGCCTGCGGGCAGGAATACCTTGAACAGCTCTCTGTCACCATCACGGTTCATGTAGGTGATCTGATAGATATTGGTAGCGCGAACGGTCAGATCCAGACCGAAGGTAACCTCGCCAACGCGAACGTTCTCAAGGATGAGCTCAATTGCTTCCTCAGGGATGCTGATGCGGTTGGTGATCTTGCGCAGGAGCTTTTCAATAAACGCGCCTGCATTGATGGTCTTGCTGCCGCTCACTGCGAACACGCCGTTGCCCTCGTATGCATCGGCGATCGAGTTGCTCGTGAGCTCATCGGGCAGATATGCCGCGAGCAGCTGGATGTAGTTTCTTACCTTATTATATTGTGCCTCGTAGTTTGCAGCCTTGTCGAGGGCAAGCTCATAGAGCTCATCCACGGTGTAGGTGTTGAGAATTGCGAGAATATCAACGCCGAGCTTGGACTTGATCACGTTTGCGATCGTTTCGGAAATCGGCTCATCCTTTGCGCGGTCAACGATGTCTGCCGCAGAAATTGCGGAGAGGTCCACGTTGATCTTCGCAGAAACCTTATCGAGAATTCTCTCAACCGCGCCGATCTTTTCTACGCGGTCAACGATCGAATCAACCTTGCCCGCGATGCTCTCAACGTAGCCGAGGATATCGCGTCCGGTCTTGTTTGCAATGATCTCGCTGATGCGCTCGAAGCTGGGAACGCTCGTTGCGTAGTCAACAAGGTCATCAAGGGTGAGGTCTGCGAGGTTGTAGCCGGTCTTTCTCGAAACCGCGTCAAGAGCAGCCTGAACGTAGCTGATGTTCTTGAAGGTTTCAAAGAGAGCGGAGGGCTCGATGCGATCAAAGAGGGTCAGCAGCTCCTCAAGCGTGAGCGCGTCAACAAACGCGAGTGCGCCGTTGCCGTCGAGGTTCGCAAGGTTGAGAACCTTCTGCTTGAGCTCTTCGGGAATGGTGTCGGAATCCAGCACGTTTGCAAAGAGTCTGGCTGCGGTGCCGGGAAGGGTTACGTCGAGCGTAAGAATGCCGTTTGCAAACTCCAGCTTATTGATGTAAGACTTTACAAGCGCCTCAAGCGATGCAACTGCATTCTGCAGGCGGGAGAGGTCGCCCTCAATCACGAATTCAACCGTGATGTTCTTGGTCTTTTGGGTGGTGGTGCCGTCCACAGTGTAAACGAGACCGAGATCAAGCGTGATCAGCTTGCCATCCTTCATTGCCGCAAACTCTGCGGGGGTGGGGATAACCGATGCGAGCGCCTTGACAAGATTTGCCGAGTGGAAGGAGAGAACCTTGGTGGTTGCATTCTCGGTTGCCACGTTGTAGCCGTTGAGGGTTACCTTGTCAACGTTGAGCATTGCCTTGTTGAACACGGTGGTGAGAACAGGGCGAACATACTGCTCTACATTGATCATGCCAAGCAGCTCAACGATCTCATCGTTGCTCAGCTGTGCAAAGATCTTTGCGGGAGGAATCACATCCATCAGAGCCTTGATGCTCATCTGACCGAGCAGACCGTTGAAATCGATGTAATCGTCGAGAGACTTGCCCTTTGCGAGGATCGCATCGGTAATTCCCTTCAGATCAAGAGCGCCGAGCAAGCTTTCAATATCAATATACTTCTTTGCAGCGGCGTATCCGCCAACCATCTCTGCGCACTTATCAACGCCGAGCACCTCAAGTGCCTTATCCAGATCGGAATACTTGGGATCCTTCAGTTTCGCAGGGTCAATGTTGTTCAGCTCGGTCTTAACAGCGTCCATATCGAGAACGATCACGCCGTCATCAACCAGCTTAGACAGGTTTGCAACATCCCACTCCAGCAGTTCCTTCGCGGTTACAACACCGTCCTCAACCACCTTCGCCAGGTTTGCGCAATCAAGCAGATCCGCAGCGTTGATCTTATCGTTTACGAGCTTTGTAAAGTTTACAATGTTCCAATCCAGCAGCTGCTCTGCGGTGATCACGTCATCCGCGATCAGCTTCTGGAGATTGACGATGTTCCAATCCATCAGATCAGATGCCGAAACAACACCGTTGTCAACGAGGGCGGAAAGGTTCATCACGTTCCACTCCATGAGCTCGGAGGGGGTGATGATGCCGTTGGTTACAGCCTTGGTAACGTCAATGAGGTCGCGATCGAGCAGATCACCTGCCGTAAGCATGCCGTCTGTAAGCAACGCCTTGAAGTCCAGCTCGCCGTCAACTACGTAAGGAAGCAGCTCTGCGGGCGTGTACTTACCCTCGAGATATGCCTCTACCGCTACAACGTCGGTAATATAAACTTCCACTGCATGGCCATCCGTCATCGCAAGGAACTTGCCGTTCATCTTAGAAGCGAGCAGATCCGCGTCGGTGATATAACTCATGATCGTTGCGCTCGACATCGCGGTGAACTTTGGGGTCAGCTTGTTTGCCAGAACGCTCTCATTTGTGATGTAAGAGCGGAGATCGGCAGTCGACATTGCGTCGAACTTCGCACCCAGCTTGTCGTTCAGCGTTTCGAGATCCGAAATGTAGTCTCTCAGATCCGCGGTGTTCATGCCGAGAAGCGCGGACTCCAGATCGGAGGTGTCGTTGATATATCCCTTCAAAACGCTGCCGCTCAGGGTGGAGAGTTTGCTCTTTACCTGGTCGCTCAGCGCGGTCTTATCGGTGATATAGGACATCAGCTGTGCGTTGGTCAACGTTTGCAGCTTTTCCTTTACCGCAGGGAAATTCACGATCGCATTGAGATTCAGAAGCTCCGCCTTTACAACCTCATCCACGTGCACGATCTGCTTGAGCTGATCGATGCTGAGCGAAAGCAGCTCTTTCTTGAGCGTGTTCACGTTGAGTGCAGCAAAGAGCGCATCCTCGTCCAGATACGAGAGGATGAGGGCGGAAGCGATATACCTCTCAACCAGGAGAGCCTCAACGTCGACATACTTCTCCAGATCGGGAACGTTTTTGATCAGCGCCACCAGCTTTGCGGTATCCACATCCTGGAGCAGAGAGGGAATGTCCACATAACGGCGCAGAACATCCAACCCGATCGCGCTTGCGATCTCCTCAAAGTTGAAGAGACTGAGCACGGAGTCCTTGGGAACGATCTCAAAAAGTTCCTCAAGCGAAATGATTTCCTTGAGCGAATTGAGGTCGATCGCCTTTTTCGCCCACAGGTCCTTAATCAGGTCCGCGGAAATTCCGTTTTCCAGCAGGATGTCAGCAAGTGCACCGCCGTCCACCGTGACCGTCACGGTAGAGGAGGAGCCATTCGTTTCGGCATCCACTTCGAGCCATGCGCCCGCGATCGCGCTGATCGGCAGAGCCGTTACCAGCATGAAAACGGTGAGGACGATGGCAAGAATCTTGTGAAACATCTTCATAACAAAACCTCGCTTTGTTTAGATTCCGCACGAAGGCGGTAGCATTGTCATGTTTTGTTTTCGTCGGCAGAGCGCGCCGAAAGACGCGCGCCTGCAGCGTACAGGCACAAAAATACCTATATATATAAATATAATACCATCTGCCCCCCGATTTGTCAATAGTTTTTTTCATTTTCTTTGCATTTTTCCATATTTTTTTGCCCCTTTCCTCCCCTGTTTTTCCATAATTTAGAAATATTCTAAATCTTATTCTAAATCAAGAAAAAAAGAGGCGGAGAGCGCTCTGTGCCTCATCGGCATCGCGCTCTCCGCTTCGGGAAATCCTTTTGGGGGTTCGGGCGCCCCTTTTGGGGACTTTGGATCGCGTGCAGAGCAGAATTACTCCGCATCGTCCTCCGAAATTGCCTGATAATCGTCCTCTGCCACGATGCAGCCAAACTTCTCGCCGCAGGCGGGGCAAACGAGGTTTTCGGGATCCAGCTCCTGATCAAAGCAAACGGTCTCGCCGCAGGAGGGGCAAACGATCTCGTAGAATTCGTCATCCTCGCCGCAGTTAAAGTCGCAATCGCAGTCGCAATCAGAGCAATCGCCGTCGCAGTCCTCGCAGCAGTCGCAGTCCTCGCCGTCCTCGTCCTCGCCGTCGAGGAAGTCCTCAACAGCCTCCAGATCGTCGTCGATCTCCTCAATATAATCGTTGAGATAGTCGAGGTCCGAGTCGATCTCCTCGATGTCGCTCTGCAGGTCGGTCACAGCACTCGCCAGCTCGTCAACCAGGTCGATCAGTGCAGCGATCAGCTTGCCCTCCTTGGTCTCCTTGTCAAACTCAAGTCCGTCTGCCAGACCCTTGAGATATGCGGTCTTTTCGGTAAGATTCATTCTTGCGTCCATCCTTTCTGATTTTTTGTTGCGCCCACGTGGGGCAGATCGTGTAAAAACGGGGGAAAACCCTTGTCAAGTTTTCCCCCTCTTTTCGGGTTTTACGCTCTGGAGAGATACTCGCCCGTTCTGGTGTCGATCTTGAGCATGTCACCAACGTTGATGAACAGCGGAACCTTGATCTCGGCACCCGTTTCAAGCGTTGCGGGCTTGAGGGTGTTGGTTGCGGTGTTGCCTGCAAAGCCGGGATCGGTTTCGGTTACCTCGAGCTCCACGAACGTGGGGGGCTCAACGCCGAATACGTTGCCCTTGTAGGAAATGATCTTGCACATCATTTCTTCCTTCACGAAGCGGAAGTTGTCGCCAACCTTATCGTGAGCGATGAGAGTCTCCTCCCAGGTCTCGGTGTCCATAAAGTGATACAGGTCACCGTCGTCGTAGGAATACTGCATATCTTTTCTCTCGATATACGCGTTCTCAAACTTATCGGTGGGGTTGAACGTCTTTTCGGTCACGGCACCCGTGATCACGTTCTTGAGCTTGGTGCGCACGAAAGCAGCACCCTTGCCGGGCTTTACGTGCTGAAATTCAATAACCTGCAGGACATTGCCCTGTCCGTCGTCAAACGTAATGCCGTTCTTAAAATCGCCAGCTACTACCATAATTTACCTCCAAAGTAACAGAAAGTCAAATTTGCGTCGGAAATCGACCGACTACATAGTTGATTATATTTTACACCAAAACTTCGCATTTTGCAATACCTTTTTTCTTTCTTTTTTCATTTTTTTGCATTTTTTTTGAAAAAGGCGCGTTTTTTGTGAGGACGCGTTTGAAAAAGGCGCGTTTTTTATGGGTGTGCTTTTGAAAAAGCGAACAGCTTGCTGACAAAGGTATTGGTACTGTCAAAATGACGAAACGCTTTGATCAAACCTTTTCAAAAGTTTGCGCAGTGGAGGCTGCGTAATCCTCCTCGTCATGGGTGGTCTCTTTTTTGATGGCGTCGCGATAAACAAACAGATAAATGATGCTTCCCACGAAGGTGCTCAAGGGCAGGCAAACGAACAGGAACGAGATCGTTTTATGCGACGGCCAGACCACCCACGCCCAAAGGCTTCGGATAAGAAATCCGCAGAGCAGTCCCACCACCAGCACACATCTCGGTCGCCTCAGCGCGCGCACTGCATTGAGCAAAACCTCCATCGCGCAGGTGATAAAGTTGGTCAGGCAGACCAGCACCAAACGTTGCTTGGTGAGATGCAGGACCGCATCGCTGTCGGTGAAAATTCCGATCAGAGGCGTTGATAGCGCGACCACGCCAATGCCGATGAGCATAGAGACCGCAACGCAATAGAGCATACCGATGATCACGGTTCGCTTCACACGGTCGAATCTTTGCGCTCCGAAATTCTGCGAGATCATCACGCCAATGGCACTTGCGATCGACGAGCCGACGGTGTAGTTGAGTCGGTCGAGCTGTGATGAAATGGCATTTGCGGTCATGGCGTCGGTGCCGAGTGAGTTGACCGCCGAGACCACCGCCACCTCTCCAAAATAGAAGGCCAAGCCGCCGATGCATGAAGGGAATCCGATTCCGATCATTTCAAGCAGCTCCTGTCTGCGCAGGCGCAGGTTCCGCTTTTCCACCTTGCAGTAATCACGGTTTCTTGCAAGCGCGACGAGCGCAAGCACCAGCGCAATGAGATTGGAGAGCACGGTTGCAAGCGCAACTCCCGCCACCGTGAGTCGGATCACACCAACGAACAGCACGTTAAGCCCAACGTTTGCCACACCCGCAACCATCATGTGGATCATGGGTCGCAGACTGTCACCCGAGGCGCGCAGGATCGAGGCAGTGAAATTATAGAGCATGGTGATCGACATGCCGAGGAAATAAATCTTCATATAGAGGTCTGCCATATCGAGGACCTCGGGCTGACAGTTGGTCAGGATCAGAAAGCGCCGCGAGAGAAGCAGCACCACCGCCATCAGGATCAAGCCCGAAAGCAGACCCAACACAAGCGCCGTTCCGGTCGCGCGTCGCGCCCCCTCCCGGTCCCGAGAGCCCACACGACGCGAGATCACCACGTTTGCGGCGGTGGAATACCCCGAAACGAGGCAGACCAGCACCGAGATCAGCGAGCCGCAGGCACCCACGGCTGCAACCTCGGCATCGCCCGACATCATGCCGAGCACAGCGGTGTCGGCAGTGTGAAACAGCAGTTGCAGAAGATTGATGACCACCATCGGCAGCGAAAATGCCACGAGGCTGCCAAGGATCGGTCCGCTTGTCAAGCGTGCTTTGTTCATCATTGCACAATTCCCCTTTCATCACGCCCGCTCTGCTTTTGCGGACGGGTATTCAGCCATTGCAAGACGTGCTGCGCCGAAGGAGGCATCCGAAACGTCGGATAGCTCATAGCTCACATGTTGGCTGACCTCACGGAAGGCGGCGTCGAACTCCTCGCGCACGCTCCCGATCCATTCGGTGATCTCCCCCGCCAGAACGCAGGCATTGATGCCGATCAACAGCGCGAGATTGCCAACCGAACGCCCAAGCGCCTCGGCGATCTCACGGTAATCACCCTCGCGTGCACAGCTTCGCAGAATGTCCTGCAGGCGACGCTTGCCGTAGCGCGTCCAGCCAAGCTCGAACGGTAGCTCTAAAATTCGCCCGCCTTTCATGGCGGCAATACCGATCCAGCGGTCAACGCGTACGGTCAGACAGTCAGCGCGCTCCCCCGCTACCGAATACAGCACGCATTCGGGGTCATGTCGCACCGAAACGGGCATGCCGAAGCAACGGGTGATAAAGACCTCAGGATGAACCGACACAGCGCCCCCCTGCATCGGGTAGCCCCAGCCGCCGTCCTCTGTGCGAGCACCCTCCATTGCAACACCAATGCCGCAGCAATCGGAGGGATCGGCAAGCATCTGCCCGATCTTTTCGCAAACCGAGCCCGCCAATGCCGCCTCATCCGAAAAGAGCTCTGCCGCCCATTTTTTCGAAGCGACGGTCTCTCCGTTCATCGAGAGCCTGGCGATCGCGATACCCGAATCGTTGATATCGACTCCAAGAAAATATTTTTGCCCGTTGAGCAAAAGTCGCGTGGGGGTTCGGCCCTTTGCCGCAGACGGCGCCCTGCCCACCTCGGCAGACTCGAGCAGAACCCCCTCCCTGATCAAGTCTGCCGCCAAATCAGAAACACACGCCCAACTCAAGGCGAGTGCCTCGCGAATTTCCATACGCGTGACCGCGCCGTTTTTACGGACGAATGAAACGATCGACGCAATATTTTCTCGCCGTTCGCCTAATTGCCTGATACTTGCCATATTTCCCTCCATATTTTATCGACGTCCGATAAAATTGTAGCATAAGGAAGATAGAAAGTCAATAGAAAAATTGAAATTCTTAAAAATGCAAAAAAGAGAAAAAAATTTGCAAAAAAGTCTTGACAAAGCAAGATGCATCTGTTATAATATGCGTTGTGAATACGAATGGGGCATCGCCAAGCGGTAAGGCAACGGACTCTGACTCCGTCATTACCTAGGTTCGAATCCTAGTGCCCCAGCCAAAAAGAAACACCACCCAACAGGGTGGTGTTTCTTTTTGGCTGCGACGCTATTGCGTCGAATCGAGCCCCGTAACGCTTGCGTTACGGGATTAGGTTCGCATTCGCCGCTCGAAGATCGACAAGCTCGCTTGTCAGGCGGAGAGCGGTGGGAATCTTCGCCGTAAGGCGAATACCCTAGTGCCTATAAGGACCGTCGAGGACGCCGGTCCCTACAAAAAGATACTTTACATTCACGCAAAGGACACCAATCGGCGAGGGGTTCTCTTTTGGCCGGGGCACTCGCCGCTTCAAAGCTCGCTCCGCGAGCGAAGCGACGCGGATTTAGGTTCGCATTTTGCGAGCAAGGCGATGGGAGCTCGCTCACGAGAGCCGCGAGCAAAAATCTTCGCGCAACGCGCGAATACCCTAGTGCCCAAAACGGGCACGCTTCGCCCCAATTTCCCGCAAGCTCTTGCAATCTCCCCGATTTTATGCTATACTAATCTTAGAAAGGCAGTGTAACCATGAAAAAACATATTATCAGTGTTCTTATCATTCTTTGCGTTATCACGTGTTTGACAGGTTGTGCGTATACCACCTATGAAAATGTAACCTTTGATGAACGTAATGGCGAACAATATGTGTTATATCAAGGGAAAGAATACTATACAACATCTCTTTTTACAGCGACTGAAGCTTATGGACAAGTAAATGAAAATGATGTCGAATTGGGATATTATTACAGTTTCCCTTTTTCAACAAAATTTTATTCCGATTCATCAGAGAATCCCGTTTTCATACACTCGATTGGCGGAGATACGAATCTCTATTTAAGGCAAGATTATGACTACAAGTCTGACACTTACGTTGTGGGGGATACCTCTAAAACTGTGGTTTTTGCAGAGGTGCTGACTAAATCTGATTGCAGTTATGATGATTTACAGAATCATGGAGAACCGATAAAACTGGTTATAAGCTTAAAAAATCATCCTAATATGAAATTGTCATTGCAATTGGTTGAAAAAAACAATATTTGGTATGCAATAGATGCCAACAAAGAGAGCTATGTTGTTTCACGAGCTTTTTTAGATTTGCCATACGAGATTGACGTCATTTCAAGTTTAAATTGATTGTTGCGTGACTCCGTAGGAGTTCAAATCCTAGTGAAAGTTCCCCCAAAATATCTTTTTCGTAGCCTCTTGACAAAAAGAGAGAGCAGCACGTTGTGTTGCTCTCTCTTTTTGGCTGGAGCACTCGTCGGTTCAAAGCTCGCTCCGCGAGCGAAGCAACGCGGATTTAGGTTCGCATTCGCCGCTCGAAGATCGACAAGCTCGCTTGTCAGGTAGCGAAGCGGCGTGAGCGTAATGAATGACATCACGGTGTGATGTCAGAACGCGAGCGTGACCGAGCCACAGCGAGACAGAGCGTGCGAATCACGGAGCGAAGCGGAGTTACCCTAGTCTCCGACAACTGTTCTGACCTTAATAGATGCAGGTCGGATAAACCCAGATTCCATAAGGAGTCTGGGCTTTTTTTGTCGAAAAATTCAGTTTGAAAACAAATAGATGCCAATGGGTGTTTTTGAGGGTTGTCAGGGATTCAAACCACTGTACTAACAAATTCAGGGCGATTTTTGCAATTTTTATTCGCAGACTTTGCTCTTTTTTCATCTGTAATTATATAAATATTCCGACGGAGATACCCCCACAATTTTTTTGAACTCAACAGAAAAATATTTATAATCGTTATATCCGGACATATATGCAACCTCTTTTAAGGAATAGTATCCCGTGGAGATAAGTCCAATAGCATTTTGTATGCGCAGATTGATTATATATTTTTGGGGTGAAATAGCATATTCCTCTTTGAAAAGCTTTCTGAAATACACATCGCTCATAAATGACTTGTCTGCGATCTCTTTTATTGAGAGATCGCTTTTTTTATAGTTTTTCAAAAGGTACTCTACCGAGTTGCGAATTTTTAGGTTTTGCGACTTTGAGACGTAATTTTGTGTATAACATTCTGCAAATATCTCGCACAAAATGGCGGAGCATTTATATTTATAACCAAGTTCTTTTTTGTTCCAAACATCAAATATCTCTCGGAAGAGTTCGGAGAGCACGGCCGGATTATTGGGAATAAAGTATTCAATATTTTTTGTACTGTAATTTATTGTATCAAAATGAACAACGATCATCTCGTCCACCGTTGCCACTCTGGTATAATCCAATCTTGTGGGAAAGTAGGACACATAGTTATCCTTCATAGAATGCCTTTCTGTTTTGTTTATCAGAACGGCATCGGAACGAAAACGAAATGAAAGGGCGCTAAAGTTTCGCCCACTATTAAACATATTGACATCCTGTTGCTTTAACTCAAGAACGTCTAATATATTAAATGACAACAGTTCTTTTTCGAAAAACATAACAAAACCTCCGATATTTGATTCGATTATAACAAATTTGTTTCGAAAAGTCAACCTATTGTATTGATTTATAGGTGTACGTTGAAATTTTGATATGCTATAATATAAAAAACAAATCGGGAGGATTCTCAAATGGGTGACAGAAGAAAGGTTTTGGATCTGTTTGAAAAACAAAATGATGCTTGGAGCAAAAGAGCTGCTGAAGGCATTGAACGCTACCGAAAAGGTAACGGTAGCGTGACCGTTGTTGACCGGGAAGGCAACCCTATTCCAAACGCGAAAATTAAACTTATACAAAAGAGTCACGAATTTCGTTTTGGAGCGAACCTGTTTATGCTGGACGAGCTTGAAACTGACGAAAAAAATGAAAAATACAAAAAATATTTTTCTGATGTATTCAATATGGCAACGCTTCCGTTCTATTGGGATACACTTGAACCCGATCGAGGCAAACCCAGATACGCAAAGCACAGTCCGAAGGTATATCGCCGTCCCGCCCCCGATCTTTGTATCGAATTTTGCGAAAAGCATGGAATTGAGCCGCGTGAGCATGCGTTGGCTTACGACGCATTCTTTCCAAAATGGTTATATGACGTAAACGTTGACGAGGTGAAGCGGGAACTGGAAAGGCGATATGCTGAAATCTCCGAGCGCTACGCCGACAAAATCCGCACGATCGAGGTCACCAACGAAATGGAGTGGGATGTGGGAAAGACAGCCTTTTACGATGAATCAAATTACGTGGAATGGTGCTTCAAGCTTGCTGAGAAATATTTCCCACAGAATCAGCTTTGCATCAACGAGCATACGGGACTCTCGTGGAAAGATAAATGCCGTGCGACCGACAAGTATTATGCGTACATAGAAGCCAACATGCTCAAGGGCGCAAGAATCGATGCGATCGGTATGCAGTATCACCTCTTTAACAAAGCAGAGCTTGAATATGAAAAAACGAGATTAACGCTTAACCCCGAAAATCTTTATAAGCATATGGATATGTATGCAACCTTCGGTAAGCCTCTCCAAATAACAGAGGTGACAGTACCTTCGTATTCGTGGGAAGATGATGACGAGGAGATCCAGGCAAAGATTATTGAAAATCTCTATTCTATTTGGTTTTCACACCCCAACGTGGAACAGATCATATATTGGAACCTTGTGGACGGATATGCTCATCTTTGGGATCCTTCCCCTGAAAAAATCAAAGCCTCACAGGGAGATATGACACTGGGCGAGAACTATTATCATGGAGGTCTTTTGAGATTTGATATGTCACCGAAACCCGCATATTACAAAATAAAGGAGCTATTGCAAGAAATATGGCACACAGAGGAAGAGCTTGTAACCGATAAGGACGGTTGTGTTGAGTTTAGAGGCTTCTACGGCGAATATGATCTGCTAATCACTGCTAACGGAAAAACAGTAACGAGGAAGATCCAGTTATCGTCAAAAGCCGATAACGCAAGAAGTGTGATATTGTAATGACAAAAGAAATATTGATCATTTTAGCCTGTGTACCACTGTATGTGTCGAACTCATTTTGTGACAAATATGTTTCGTCAAAGGGCGATAACAAGCATAATTTCTTATATAATTGCCTGAAATTTTTGCTCGGAAGCCTCTGTCTTTTACCAATGTTTTTAGCAGACGATACCCCAAAGTTCAAGCTTGGAGTCATTCTTTGCGGAATTGCCTGTGGTGTGATGTACGCGGTCAGCAAAACGATTATACTAAAAGGATATGAAAAGACCTCGGTGGCATTTATGACCTTTTGTCATGCCGCGGGAATGATCGTTCCTTGCGTGATCGGACACTTTTTTTGGTCGGAAAAGTTAAGTATTTGGTCTGCGGTGGGTATTATTTTGGCAATCGCTTCGATCGTCCTGCTCAAGGATAGCAAAGCGGAAAAAAGGAGCTTTGATATCATGGGTATCCTCGTCGGTCTCGTTGTTTTTCTGACAAGCGGCGGCGTTATGATCGCCCAAAAGCTTATGGGACTTTATTTTGTCGAGCAAAGTGTAAGCGCGTATAATTTTTATTCTTTCATCGTAGCTTTTTTGATCTTGTGTCTTTTTGTCCGTCCACAAAAGCGGGATAAAAAAGATATGAAAGCGGTGTTACTGTGCGCTACGGGAAGTGCGATTTCACTTTGTGTTATCAGTCTGGTTATGACAAAATTAGCCGGGAATGTACCCTCGGTTCTTTTGTTCCCTTTGTTTAACGGACTTGGCATTATTTTTGTTTGTATAGGGTCTGTATTTGCATTCAAGGAAAAACTGACGACAAAGAAAATAATCGGCTTGATATTAGGGCTTGTCGGGCTCTGTATCGTCAATTTTGGATAGCATCTATTAAGGTCATAACACACAAAAAGAGAGAGCAGCACATTGTGCTGCTCTCTCTTTTTGGCTGGGGCACTAACGCTTCGAAACGTTGCTACGCAACGCGAAGCGTTGTGGAGTTAGGTTCGCATTCCCCCGCGCAGAGCGCGTCGAGCTCGCTCGTAAGCGGCAAGCGGGGGAATCTTCGCCGTAAGGCCGAATACCCTTGTGCCTATAAGGACCGTCGGGGATCACATTTCGCTTCGCTCCATGGCAATGTTGCTTCGCAAATATTGCCACCGCCCTACAAAAAGACACTTTACATTTCTTGAAAAGCATGTTATAATGATCTCAACCAACAATTTTCAACCCCCTTTCTTGCATTTTGGATTTCTTTCGGTATAGTATGCGTACCATCCGAGAGGAGATCGAAAAAGAATATTGTCGGAGGTGACGGTGTGAAATTTTACGCGCAAAACGGCGGTAACCGCCCGATACGTTTATCCGAACAGACCAGGAAATTTGCCTATGAGTCTTTGGGAAGAAAATATGGATTGGACACCTTAAAAACAGACTCCATTTCCTTAGACAGTATGGCAAATTTTTCAGCCTTATCAGCTCTTGAAAAATATGATATTGCAATTCTGAAAATAGCCGAGGAGGCTCCGATCCGCATTTGCGAGGGGGAGAAGATCAGCGGCGCGGCAACGCTGGGACTCGCAATCAGGCATACTGTCCCCGCAACTTATAACGGCACTCCCGTTTACGCAAGCATCAGCCACCTGACCGTTGATTTTGAAACAGTACTGAAGGAGGGCGTGAATTCGATCAAAGCCAAAGCCGAGGAGGCTTATGAGAAGTATCGAACCACCGAAAAGGAAGCCTTTTCCAAAAGTTGTTTGAATGCTATCAGAGCTTTTGAGCTCTGGCACGGACGATATCTTGATGCGTTGCGTGATCTTCCGGAATACAAAGCAAATTACGATAATCTCACGCGCGTGCCCTTTGAACCCGCTAAAAGCTTTTATGAAGCGGTACAATCGCTTTGGTTCTCCTTTGCCTTTATCCGCCTTTGCGGAAACTGGCCGGGCATTGGACGAATCGACTATCTGCTTGGCGATTATCTCAAAAAAGATCTTGAAAACGGCACCTTGTCACTTAACGAGGCGCGCGAGATATTGGCGCATTTCTTCATTAAAGGCTGTGAGTGGGTAAACGGTCAATTTATTGGCAGCGGTGATGCCCAGCATTATCAAAACATAGTGCTTGCGGGTATTGATGAGAACGGAACCGAGGTCACAAACGAGGTGACCCATCTCGTCCTCGATATTCTGGAAGAGCTTGGTATCGGTGATTTTCCGACTACTGTCCGTATCAATCAAAAAACCGACGAAAAGCTTTTGAGAAGAGTTGCAGAGGTTATGAGATTTGGCGGTGGAATACTTGCCATATACAACGAGGATCTGGTCATAAACGCACTTGCTCGGGATGGGTATGACGAGCGCGAGGCAAGAAGCTTTGCAAATGACGGATGCTGGGAGGTACAGATTCCCGGAAAAACCTTCTTTATCTATTCGCCCTTTGATTCTCTGCAGATCCTGCAACAGGAAACCTTACACGGATATGATGGATCGGCAGATTTTGAAAATTTTGAAGAGCTATATCAAAAATTCGTATCAGGCCTTCGTGCTCAGGTTGAATCAATTTTTCTTCACAAGCAGAAAAAATTTACCAACTGCGGTGTATCAGCAAAGGAATGGAAGTGGGTAGAACAATCCCCCTGTACGGTCGTTTCGCTTTTTGAGCAGGGCTGCATCGAAAAGGGACTTTCTTATCTTGAAGGGGGACCTGTTTATAACGTAAATTCGCCTCATATAGGCGGGCTTGCCGATACGGTAAACAGTCTTTATGCGATTAAAAAGCTGGTTTATGACGAGAAAAAATTGACGCTTGCACAGCTTCTCAAAATTCTCAAAAATAATTGGGAAGGAGAAGAAGCGCTTCGCCAATACGTGCTTAACCGCTACGTGTATTATGGAAACGACAACGACGAGGTTGACCAGATCGCCGCGCGTCTGCTCTCGGACTTTGCCGACATTTGTACTTCCTTCAACGGCAAATGCGGCTACCGTTTCCCTGCAGGAGTCAGCACCTTTGGCCGTCAGCTTGAATGGTCATCAAAACGATTGGCATCACCTCACGGCAGAAAGCAGGGTGAGGTCTTGGCGGCGAACTGCTCTCCAACTCCGAACACCGATAAGGAAAGCGCAACGGCGATCATTCGTTCCTACTGCAAAACAGACCTTTCAAGGCTTGCTACCGGTGCGGCGCTTGATATCAAGCTGTTGCCATCAAGTGTGGAGGGCGAGGACGGCTTGCACGCGCTGATGGCATTGATGCGAGGCTTTGTTGCGCTGGGCGGATTCTTTATGCAGCCCGATGTAGTGGATGCCGCATTGCTTCGTGAGGCGCAAGCGCATCCCGAAAATTATCAAACGCTTTCTGTCAGAGTTTCAGGCTGGAACGCGCGCTTTGCAACGCTCAGTAAGGAATGGCAGGATATGGTGATTGAGCAAAATGAACACTGAAATAAAATTGAGAGTAACCGAGATCCAGCGCTTTTGTATGCATGACGGACCCGGTATTCGTACAACCCTTTTTTTGAAGGGCTGTCCTTTACGCTGTGCGTGGTGTCACAATCCCGAAACGCAAAGGACGAGTGCCGAGCTTTTGTTCTACAAAAATAGGTGTATTTTGTGCGGAGGGTGTGCGGCGTTTTGTAATTCTTTTGCACAGACGATCGGCGCTGACCGCGGGATCGACCGCAAAAAGTGTATTTTATGCTTTGCTTGTGTAGAAAACTGTCCCACGGGTGCTTTGGAGAAATGCGGTGAGGATATGTCGATTGATCAGATCCTTGAAATCGCCCAAAAGGATAAAGCCTTCTACGGAGAAACCGGAGGAATCACACTCTCAGGAGGAGAGCCCTTTGCACAAGGAGAAGCAACGATCGCTTTGTTGAGGGAATGTAAAGAGAGGGAGTTATCCACGGCAGTGGAGACCTGTGGATATGCCGATGCCGAAACTTTATGCAAGGCGGTAGAATTTGTCGATCTGTTCTTATGGGATATCAAGGATACTGACGACAAACGGCACAAAAAGTACACGGGAGTTTCAAACAAAAGGATTCTCGAAAATTTAAGAGCAATCAATGAAATGGGCGCAAAAATACGCCTAAGATGTATTCTCATAAACGGTGTTAATACAGATAAGACGCATTACAGGGAGCTTGCGGCGATTGCGAAAAAAATCAAAAATTTTGACGGTTTGGAGCTCATTCCGTATCATGCGTACGGCGGGACGAAATCCGTTTTTCTCGGTTTTGCGGATAGCGGTAGGGTAGAATGGATCCCAACGGAACAGCAAATACTTGAAGCGAAAACGATTCTGAGATCAGAAGGTGTGAACATGATTTAATATGTCTCTAAAACGGTCATCAAATGCAATGCAAAGGACACCAAACGGTGTCCTTTTTGCGTCTGTCCTGAGCACGCGAATCCTCGCCGCAGGCGGTACCCCAGTGCCTTAAGGACCGTCGGGGATCACATTTCGCTTCGCTCCATGGCAATGTTGCTTCGCAAATATTGCCCCGCCCTACAAAAGATACTTTACATTTCTTGAAAAAAATGTTATAATTGAAAAATATGATATTGCAATTCTGAAAATAGCCGAGGAGGCTCCGATCCGCACTTGCATGCCGGGTATTGACAACGGCGGGGTTCTGTGCTATAATGCCTTTGCTAATCTTTGGTCTACATACCGTGTGAGGGTATGTAGGATCTGATGGGAGATGACACAATGCAGAAAAAAGAGTTTCAAAAGGGCGGTTGCGAATACGTGACTACGGCAATTTCCGAGGCGGTGAACAATCTCACGCGCACGGCTGTGATCAGCGGATACTGGGAGATCGATCGGGAGATCAGATTGCCCTCCGATTTTACGCTGATCCTCAAGGATTGCCATTTGCGTTTGGCTGATGGAGTATATTCAAATATATTCGTCAACGAAAGTCACGGCACGGAGCGGGGCAGGACGGTTGCGGGAACCGACAGGAATATATCGATTATCGGTAGCGGCGAGGCGATCCTTGACGGCGGAAAATACAACGGTCTTTCCGAAAAAAATTACGGCAGGGACGGCTTGCCCCCGATATGGAAGAACAATCTTCTGCTTTTCACCAACGTGGACGGGTTTCGGATTTCGGGGATCCATTGCCGCAATCAGCGCTGGTGGACACTCAATTTTGTGTATTGCTCCAACGGATATCTGGGCAATATCGATTTTTGCGCAAATGACATCGGAATTGACGAGAACGGAAACGAATATCACGGATTGAGAAGAGACCTGATCCCCGGTGTGGACGGAAACGGCACCACCGATTATCACGGCATGTGGAGGGAAAAGTACGATCAGATTTTGGTAAAAAATTCGGACGGTATCGATCTTCGTCAGGGCTGTCACCACATCGTGATCGAAAACATAACCGGCTTTTGCGAGGATGATTCGATTGCCCTTACCGCACTGAACGGTACGCTTGAGCGCACCTTTTCGGTTGAGGGGCTTCCGTCCGATCTTTGCTACGTGACGGTCAGAAACATCCGTACCGCATCATTTTTCGCAAACGTGCGTCTTTTGAATCAAGGAGATCTCGCGCTGCACCATATCGACATTGACGGTGTTTATGACATGGGCAGACAATCGCCACATATGGACAGGGGATTTTGTGCGGTTCGCGTGGGGGATACGCACTTTTACGGTGCGCGCCATGCCACTGCCAACGAAACGCACCACATTTCCATCAAGAACGTGCGAGGCGGCGGACTCTCGGTGATTTCCCTTGCAGGGGAGATCGGAGACCTTGTGATGTACGGCATCGAGTCGTTTGACGGAGCAAGGCTGATCTGCGATGAGCGGCAATAAAGGCACTTCTTCAACGAAATGCGCCTCTCACCCGTGAGCTTTGAATCCCAAATGCAAACCGCAAAAAGGACGCCAATCGGCGTCCTTTTTGCATTGGTCGAGGCACTAACGCTTCGAAACGTTGCTGCGCAACACGCGAATACCCTAGTGCCGAACAACGGCGGTAGGCAATCACATTTCGCTTCGCTCCATGGCAATGTTGCTTCGCAAATATTGCCACCGCCCTACAAAAGCTACTTTACATTCCTGTATTCGCAGTATCTATACGAAGGGGGGCTGTCTCATCCTTGTAAGTTGAGACAGCCCCTTTTGGCGCGTTATTCCGTTTTACCCGCCCCGCGCTCATTTGATCGCGTCATAGATGTCCTTTACGCGATATGCACGGGTGAACGCCTCTCTGCCCGCGGCATCGCGCACAACAAAGCGGATGATCTCGTCGGGTCTTCTTTTGAGGCTGAACGACGTCTCGGTGATCGTCTCCCCCTTATGGGATGCCGTTTTGGTGCTGCCGTAGCGCGCGCCGAGCGACATCACCACGCGCACCGCCTCGCTGGTTTTGATGTGGATACGGCCGTCCTCGGTGTCATAGTAGAGCTCGTGGATCAGCGGTCCCTCGGAGGCATACATATCCCCGCGAAGCATCGCCTGCGTGATCGAGGCGTAGTCCAGCCGCTCCGCACAAATCATGGTAAAGCCGCCGAAGGAATCACAGCGCGGGTGGTCGATGGGAAAGAGGTTGTGATTGTCGTCGGCACCCACGCAATAGAGCTCCCTGCCATCGCGGAGCAGAATATCGTAGATATAGCCCACCTTATCGTCGTAGCCCGCCGCAATGCCGCCGTAGTTGATGATCTCAAGCGCGTGCATGCCGTGATAGCCGAGAAAATCACGCGAGTCCTCGAGCGACCACACGGGGTGGTTGTAGGTGACGAAAAAGCCGTCCGCCCGTGCCTCCTCCATCAGAGCGGAGATGAAGGCAGGGTCATAGCGGCGCTTGATGGGAGCATGGGTGCGGTCGAGGACCACTCGGTCGGCGTTTTGGTCGATGAAAACGCTGTCATGATAGAGCCTTTGCTCCACTCTGTCACGGTCGAGCGCGATCAGACAGAAATGGCAGGTCTTGGCGTATTCGTCCCAGGGGCGATCCTCGGGAACGTCCATCTCGTATCCGTTGAGCGCCAGAAAGTGCTCGTCGGTCAGATCGTTGTGCGGAACAAAGACGTGATGATCGGTGTAGGCAACGATCGAATAGCCCTCGTCCATGTAGCGTTGCTTCATCTCCTCCGGTGTCCACTTTCCGTCGGACACGGTGGAATGACTGTGAAGATTTGCCTTGTAAAAATTGCCCTTTTCGGGTAAAAGATGAATTTTCATGGTGACCTCCGTCAGGTATAAACCCTGTTTATGGTTATATCACAAAAACGGAACGGTGTCAAGAGAAACCGAAAAAATCCTCACGCGTTCGCAAATTTTCCATTTACATTTGGCGTTCGGTATGCTATAATGAAGGTAGAGGACGGTCTTGAGATCAAGCAATTCCGGCACCAAAACCGCGCGGGCAAGCGATTGCGCAGAGCACCGTTTTCATCAACCGAAAAAGGAGAAAAGCATGTACCGTTTTCCAAAAAATGCGCCGCTCGACGCCGCCGTGATGGAAACCTGCGATACGCAGTTTGACCGCGCGCTGCTGCAGATTCCGCACTATCGCAACCACCCCGAAATGCTCCCCTTCGTGGGCAGAGGCTACGCCGACCGACCCGCACGCGTGATGCTGGTTGGAGAGAGCCACTACGTGTCGAACAAGGCACGGAAAAACGCAGCTCCGCGCGACGTGGTTGCCGATTTCGGGGCGCTTGATTGGTATGAGTCTCCCCTGTGCTTTGCCGACCCCGACAACGTGTTTTGCACCGATTTCGGAAACTATACCACAAGATATATCCTCAACCGATTTGTCACCGAGCCCGGCTTTGGCGGTGGCGGACTCCTGATGTTTTCCAATCCCCTGCGCGCCTACTATTGCACCGACGAAGCCTCGGAGAAGCCCCCAAAGCAGCTGATCCACAATTTCGCCTTTCTCAATTACTATCAGCGACCCGCCTTTGCCTTCGGTCGGACGATCAACGGCGTGCAGGGGGAATGGTCGGCAGAGCTTGCGGCGCGTGACAACGCCGTTGCCGCGGAAACGCTCGACGCCGTGATCCGCACGATCGAGCCCGACGCGGTGATCGTGCTCTCAAGCAAGGCATATCGCACATATGCCTTGACAAACGGAGCATTTTGCCGCAACGGTCGGGAGGGTGTCCCCTCACTCCACGTCCTGCCGCACCCCACCTCGGCATGGTGGAACCGCCGCACCAAGCGCGGCACCTGCGGACGCGAGTCCTTCCGCGCGATCCTCACGGCGGCATGGGGGAACCCGAATAACTGAAAATAAAAGGGACTGCGCATCAAACGAGCAACCGTTTGGCGCGGTCCCTTATTTTTGTTGGAGGAACGCTTGATATGGGATGAAAATGGAAATGACAGAGCCAGCGTTTCATGACCATTATGCTTTGTTCTTAAAAAACAATATCTATGCCGTAAAACAAAAACCACCCTTGATCCACCTTCGGGGAAGGTCTTGAGGGGTGTCGGAGAAGTTTTTTGCCTCATTCCAACAAAAAGTTGTTTTTTGGGGAAAGGCGGCAGGGTGGTAGGCACCATCGCAACGTTCCGTTGCTACCGACGCAGGGCACAAGTACCTGACGTCGCAACAGATGCGGGCAGTCGGAGGATCACATTCCGCTTCGCTCCATGGCAATGTCGCTTTGCGAGCATTGCCCC
>ERZ780157.1710-NODE-1710-length-22904-cov-24.958860_pt1 | contig 22904 bp, 9 predicted proteins | sample MGYA00511169_ERZ780157 | MGnify/ENA primary metagenome ERZ780157 (study PRJEB29588, sample SAMEA1965149) | human gut metagenome | biome: human gut; feature: human-associated habitat; material: faeces | place: Denmark | collected 2008/2010 ... | reverse complement strand
CAGTATTACTCGTCGGCAATGGATTTGGCGCATTTTTAATTGGAAATAGTATGAATCCTTTTGGCGAAGTTTATTCCCGTTTATACCATATACGGATGGTTGAGACCCAGTTACCCATTGCGGTAGCTGGGCCTTTTTTGTTTTCTGATATTCCAATGATGAATGCTCGAAGGAGGAGACCGTGAAAAAATTTTTTAGAAATTTCTCCAGATGCTTAATTTTTGCCCTTTCCCGTGATCTACCACTTGAGGGGCAAATAACCTCTCACCTGTTCCTTGACAATCGAATACACATTCAACAGGTACATTCCTGATCGGGGCGTAAGCTCCAGTCGGATGAAGGTGCGCCACGAACTTCCTGTCCATAAGGGTTATCACGGAAAGCAAGGTTGGTAGCGATTCCGAACCATTCTGAAATATCCGCTTGCTACGGATAAGGCGATGAAACGATTCAGGGACAATGATACTTCCCTATGGGGTTGGCGGAGTACCCGGCAGAGGTGAAATTCCTATGAGTTTGGTCAGCAACCGAACGCCTGTTGATTTCCTTTTCTGCATTTTGGGTTCGAGGAAAAATGAAATGCAGCGACGAAAGCACCAAAAGGTATTTTGAGGCTTTCGGGGATCAGAAATGATTCAAATAAAGAGAAAGGAGGAAAACCCCATGGAAAACTGTAAGGTGATCGCCATCACAAATCAGAAGGGCGGCGTCGGCAAAACGACGACCGCAGTCAATCTCGGCGTGGGACTTGCAAGCTCTGGGAAACGGGTTCTGTTGGTGGATGCTGATCCGCAGGGCAGCTTAACCGTGAACCTCGGCGTAAAGAATCCCGATGAATTGGAGGTATCGCTGTCTTCTCTTATGCAGTCGGTCATTGATGATGAGCCGCTTGCAGAGGGTGCAATTATCCGGCACCAGGAAAGTGTGGATTTGCTTCCCTCGAATATTGAGCTCTCCGGTATGGAAACGGGCCTGTTCAATGTCATGAGCCGCGAGTATGTTCTGAAGAACGCCATCGACGGCATGAGAAAGAGCTACGACTACATTCTGATTGACTGTAAGGGGAGTGAAATCGGCATCTCTTTTAAAAGAAGAAACCGGTGATGGACAAGCCCAAGTATACCGCTATATTCGCCTTACCGAGCTCATTCCGGAGCTTCTGGATTTGGTTGACGAGGGGCGTATTGCGTTCAGACCGGTGGTGGAACTTTCGTACTTGCAAAAGGAGAAACAGAGCGCCCTGATGCAGCAAATCTCTTATGCCGATGCCACGCCGTCCCTTGCCCAGGCCATCAAGCTGAAGCGGTTCTCTCAGGACGGAAAGCTGATCAACGAGGTCATCGAGTCGATCATGAGCGAGGAAAAGCCGAACCAGAGGGAGAAAATCAACATTTGAGTCGGCATAAGCATAAACAAATCAATACACCGAAATGAGCATCGTGGAAGCACGGTGCTTTTTTCATGCCTTGAAGGAGGACTGAACGAATGAAGAAGATTTTCAAAAGAGGAATGTCGGGACTGCTTGCAGTCCTTATGGCATTCACTGTGCTTGCGGGCCTTGGTACGACCACGGCTTTTGCCGCAAGCGAAACAGCGGAGTCCTATATGATTTCTTTCCCCCGTGACGGGGACGCTGCTCAGATTTACTCCGAGGACGCATGGGGACACTCCGCGAAAAAATATATGAACGGCTGGGCAACAGGCTCCAGCAACTATACTACCCTGCACTGCATGGATTCCTTTGACGGGAAGGTGTGCTACTGCATCGAGCCCGGCCTTTCCCGAAATGTCGGCGATACCTATCACAGCTTCGGTGAGGATTTCTGGGATAACTATCCCAGCCAGTACAACAACACCATCGAGCCGGACGATATTAAGCTGCTGCTGGGGCGTATCATGCAGTATGGCTATCAGGGCAACCTTTCCACCTCGTGGAGATCGCAGAACGATTCCGATGCGGATAAGCTGGCCCACGCCTTCGCTACCCAGCTGCTCGTTTGGGAAACGGTTGTGGGCGAGCGCGATGCGGACTTTGACCATGTGAGCACCGGCGGCTATGACGAGATCCTGTCGCTGGTTTCCCCCAATCATCCGCTGTATAGCCGAATCATGGATTATTACGACAGCATCGAGTCCAGTGTGCAGAGTCATGCCGTTTGCCCCAGCTTTATGAGCAGAAGCAGCGGCGGCGCAAAGACCATTGAGCTTGCGTGGGATGGCAGTCAGTACATTGCCGAGCTCACGGATATCAACCGCGTGCTGTCGCAGTTTACCTTCTCCGCCAGTGAGACAGGCTTCCATTTCAGCGTGTCGGGCAATACGCTCACCATCACCACCGATACGGCTCCCACCCGCAATGTGACGATCTCCGCAAGTCGAAGTGCATCCCGCTGCGGCGTTCTTGTTTGGACGGACTATAAGTACGGCCCCAACGGCGGCGTTCAGGATACCATCACCTATACGGCCTCCGTCAGCGACCCCGTAAGGGCATTTGTCAAGCTGAAGGTCAGCTATGGAGGCGCTAAAATTATCAAGACCAGCGAGGACGGCAAGGTGGACGGCATTGCCTTCACCATCACCGGCGAGTGCGTCAATCAGACCGTTACCACCGACCGAAACGGTGAAATTCACATCGACAATCTGATGCCCGGCATTTATACCGTCACTGAGCAGAGTTATGACAAGTATGCGCCCCAGGAAAGCCACCGCGTTACCGTGCTCGCCGGACAGACGGCGACGGTTTCCTTCAACAATGTGCTCCGCCGCGGTGATCTGACCGTGACCAAGACCTCCGAGGACAGACTGAACCAGGGTGTGAAGTTCCACCTTTTTGGAACCTCTCTCAGTGGCCTGCCTGTGGATGAATTTGCTGTCACCGATGAAAACGGTGTGGCGACTTTCAAGGCTGTGCTTATCGGCACCGGCTACACACTGGAGGAGATGGACACCGCCATTCGCTATGTGGTTCCCAACAGCCAGAGTGCCGCAGTGGAATGGAACAGTGTAACCAATAAGAGCGTTTCCAACATCCTCAAGAAGTTCAATGTCACCGTCACCAAGAGCGACTGCGAAACCGGAACGGCGCAGGGTGATGCTTCTCTTGCCGGTGCCGCCTACGGCATCTATAAGGGCAATCAGCTTGTGGATACCTACTACACCGATGAAACTGGCCAGTTCACCACCGGCTATTATGTCTGCGGCGACGACTGGACAATTCGTGAGATCAGCCCCTCCGAGGGTTATCTGCTGGACAGCACCGTTTATCCTGTCGGTGCAGAGGCGGCCAATTACACTGTTGAGCTGAACACCGCACCTGCCGTGGCTGTTACCGAGCAGGTGCAGAAAGGCAATATCGCCATCATCAAGCACTCGGATAACGGCGATACGCAGATCGAAACTCCCGAAGAGGGCGCAGTATTCGCCGTCTATCTGAAAGCCGCAGGCAGCTATGAAGCGGCAAAGGATACGAAGCGGGACTATCTGACCTGCGATGAAAACGGCTTTGCCCAGAGCAAGGACCTGCCCTATGGCGTGTATACCGTCCATCAGATCTCCGGCTGGGAGGGCCGTGAGCTGATGAGCGACTTTGATGTGTTTATTGCCAAGAACGGCGAAACCTACCGCTACCTCATCAACAACGTCAACTTCGAGTCCTTCATTAAGGCCATCAAGGTAGACGCGGAGACCGGCAATACCATTCCCTATGCAGGTGCGGGCTTCCAGATCTTCCGTCCGGATGGCTCCAAGGTGGAAATGACCTTTACCTATCCGGAGGTTACCACCATCGACACCTTCTACACCAATGACGCCGGCATGCTCATCACGCCGGAGAAGCTGGAGTTTGGCAAGGGCTACTCCCTCAAGGAGGTCTCCGCTCCTTACGGCTATGTGCTCAGTCATGAGGCGGTCAAGTTCGATGTGACCGAAGAGAATTCCACCGAGGAAAGCGGCGTGACAATCGTTGCAGTGAAGCTGGGCAATTACGCGCAGAAGGGCATTATCAAGATTTCCAAAACCGGCGAGGTGTTTGCCTCTGTTACGGCGGCGGACGGAGTCTACCAGCCGGTCTATACGGTGCAGGGTCTTGCAGGAGCAACCTATGAGATCAAGGCCGCGGCGGACATCTACACCCCGGATGGTACGCTGCGCTGTAGTGCCGGCGAGGTGGTGGATACGGAGACCACCGGCGCAGATGGCATGGCGGAGAGCAAGCCGCTGTATCTGGGAAAATACGAAATCACCGAGATGAAAGCCCCCGACGGGATGGTCATTAACAAGGACGCCCATACCGCAGAGCTTGTCTACGCCGGCCAGGAGATTGAGATCACCGAAACCGCTGCCAGCTTCTGCAATGACAGACAGAAGGCGCGGATTTCTCTTTCCAAGGTACTGGAGCAGAACAAGCAGTTCGGTATCGGCATGAATAACGAGCTTTCCGCCGTGACCTTCGGCTTCTATGCCGCCGAGGAGCTTACCGCAGCAGACGGCTCTGTCATTCCTGCGGACGGACTGATTGAGATTCTGTCCCTTGACGAAAACGGGAAAGCCGTGCTCAAGAGCGATGTCCCCTTCGGCAGCTACTATGTCAGAGAAATCAGCACCGACAGCCACTATATGCTCTCCGATGAGAAGTACCCTGTGACCTTCGCCTATGCCGGTCAGGAAATCCCCGTTGTGGAGCTTGCCGTCAATGATGGAAAGAGCATTACCAACGAGATGATCTACGGGGAGATCTACGGCATGAAGAAGGATGAGGACGGCAAGGCGCTGGCCGGAGCTACCATCGGGCTGTTCCTCACAGACGGCACCGAGCCTATCCTGACCACCGTTTCCGCAGAGGACGGCAGCTTCTCCTTCGCGGACATCCCTTATGGCGAGTATGTGGTGCGTGAAATCACCGAACCGGAGGGCTATGTAATGGATGATACGCCTTATACCGTGAAGGTAGATCAGAACGGTGCTGGGGTAGAGATCGAGATCACCAACAAGCTCATTCGCGGCAGCGTTCAGCTGACCAAGGTGGATAAGGACTATCCCGACCACCATCTGAGCGGCGCGGTCTTTGAGGTGTACCGTGACGGAAAGCTCGTGGATCAGATGGAGGAGCTGTCCGATGGCGTTTACAAGCTGGATGATTTGCCCTAAGGGTTTTCCTTCCCCTTTAATTTCAATCCACGCTCCCCGCACGGGGAGCGACGACCGAAGGGCAGCTGAACACGCTGCTTGCGAAGCTATTTCAATCCACGCTCCCCGCACGGGGAGCGACGGCGGGGCGGCTGGTCAGCCGCGTTCGCTGGGACGCATTTCAATCCACGCTCCCCGCACGGAGAGCGACGCGCTGCTTTGCGCGTCCTCAGCGTAATCCGTCGGATTTCAATCCACGCTCCCCGCACGGGGAGCGACTCGACCGCTACGAGGGTGTACCGCACTACTACACATTTCAATCCACGCTCCCCGCACGGGGAGCGACATGAAGCGCCGCGGGCGCAGCGACGGCGCGAATGAATTTCAATCCACGCTCCCCGCACGGGGAGCGACGACGAGCAGTCCGGCATCTTGCTGTCGCCGCTGCCATTTCAATCCACGCTCCCCACACGGGGAGCGACTATTCATCAATAGCCGAAAATCGTTCGCCTCTGGATTTCAATCCACGCTCCCCGCACGGGGAGCGACGCCCACACACGATTTCCAGTCGTGCGCCCTACACATTTCAATCCACGCTCCCCGCACGGGGAGCGACAGCGATCTGCTGGACAAGTTTATGGGGCTGGATATTTCAATCCACGCTCCCCGCACGGGGAGCGACGATACTCCGCCTCCGTCAGCACCTCCGGCATCGTATTTCAATCCACGCTCCCCGCACGGGGAGCGACGTTTTCGTCCTGAGCCAGTTGCGCCGACTCAGGATATTTCAATCCACGCTCCCCGCACGGGGAGCGACCTGCCGGAAAACGCGGAACGCATTACCCGCCGCATTTCAATCCACGCTCCCCGCACGGGGAGCGACAACCCGCGACGGAACCATGCGCGTCAGCAAATATATTTCAATCCACGCTCCCCGCACGGGGAGCGACCGCCGCTGGTCGCTGTAAAGTGAAAGAAAGGAAATTTCAATCCACGCTCCCCGCACGGGGAGCGACCGCAAAGGCCGCACGTGAAGCGCTGGAGGGCATATTTCAATCCACGCTCCCCGCACGGGGAGCGACGCCGCGGATGAAAACGTGCCGCCTTGATGAGGTGATTTCAATCCACGCTCCCCGCACGGGGAGCGACAAGCGTAGACGTCAGAATCGCCATAAAGCCAGAATTTCAATCCACGCTCCCCGCACGGGGAGCGACAGGACGTGACCCACTGGTTCAGGCGGAGCTGGCGATTTCAATCCACGCTCCCCGCACGGGGAGCGACTGCCACCGACCTGCGCACGAAATTTGTGGCGCAATTTCAATCCACGCTCCCCGCACGGGGAGCGACAAGACCGCGCGTTCCTGAATCGCCGCATCGAAATTTCAATCCACGCTCCCCGCACGGGGAGCGACGACGGCAGAGGCCGAAAAAAAAGATCAAAAAATCTTATTTCAATCCACGCTCCCCGCACGGGGAGCGACTTCCGCCGTAGCGTGAAAGGATTTCCGCCCAAGTATTTCAATCCACGCTCCCCGCACGGGGAGCGACGCAGGCAAGAACCCCTCGGAACAGTCTGCCCAGAAATTTCAATCCACGCTCCCAGCACGGGGAGCGACCGATGGGATCGCCCGAAAACAAGCGGAAAAGGCATTTCAATCCACGCTCCCCGCACGGGGAGCGACAAAAGGCGTCCAGTCGCGCGGCGCAAGCCTCAGACATTTCAATCCACGCTCCCCGCACGGGGAGCGACGTTACAACGCGATTATCACGGAGCGCTGGATGTTGTATTTCAATCCACGCTCCCCGCACGGGGAGCGACGTTCGTTTCACTCTCTATTACATGATTTTGATATACATTTCAATCCACGCTCCCCGCACGGGGAGCGACAATGCAGCACCTCATTGATAAGTTGGGCGGTGATATTTCAATCCACGCTCCCCGCACGGGGAGCGACCAACTGTTTCTGCAACCGCCCATGCATCAACGCATTTCAATCCACGCTCCCCGCACGGGGAGCGACGCATCGCAGGGCTACGCGGCGGTGCTGCAGCAGATATTTCAATCCACGCTCCCCGCACGGGGAGCGACGAGGACAGCAGCGGCACGAACCGCCGGATGCTGATTTCAATCCACGCTCCCCGCACGGGGAGCGACGCGACCTGCTTCATTGCCGACGTGAGCCGACTGGACATTTCAATCCACGCTCCCCGCACGGGGAGCGACGAAAGGCCGAAAACGGCCACGAAAAAAGGAGGAAATTTCAATCCACGCTCCCCGCACGGGGAGCGACATGTGGCGGTTAAGCCACTGCCATTCTAACACAAATTTCAATCCACGCTCCCCGCACGGGGAGCGACTGTTGATTTTATCCATCTGCACGCCGCCCGTGGTGATTTCAATCCACGCTCCCCGCACGGGGAGCGACGACTTGCTTGCAACATCCGTCGAATCGCTTGCAATATTTCAATCCACGCTCCCCGCACGGGGAGCGACGCGCGGGCGTATTTTCAAACGCTTTCCGCGTAAGATTTCAATCCACGCTCCCCGCACGGGGAGCGACCATTTGTGCCGGTCCGGGCGTTCGCAATAAGGAATTTCAATCCACGCTCCCCGCACGGGGAGCGACTCCTTCCGCCACGCGGGCGTTTGGTACATCCCGATTTCAATCCACGCTCCCCGCACGGGGAGCGACTTTCAAGGGGGCGCTTGCAGGTATTGGTTCTGGCATTTCAATCCACGCTCCCCGCACGGGGAGCGACCAGCGCGGAGAAGATAGACACTATTATATTCGACATTTCAATCCACGCTCCCCGCACGGGGAGCGACGCGGACTGTCAACAACCGAATGCGGTTAATTCATCATTTCAATCCACGCTCCCCGCACGGGGAGCGACAAAAGAAACGTGAAGTGTAGAAAATGATGGAAAAATTTCAATCCACGCTCCCCGCACGGGGAGCGACCATACATAGTAAATAGGATTTAACTAAAAATTGTATTTCAATCCACGCTCCCCGCACGGGGAGCGACGCCATCACCATTTGCGGTTGGGAGTTTACAGGAGATTTCAATCCACGCTCCCCGCACGGGGAGCGACTGACATGGGGGGCGAAGAAGTATGCAAGCGAGGACAATTTCAATCCACGCTCCCCGCACGGGGAGCGACAAACCGGCAGTAGCCGGTCGCGGGAAGCCGCAAAATTTCAATCCACGCTCCCCGCACGGGGAGCGACGGCTCGGTCTCGGCAGAAGGAAGGAAAGAAAATATTTCAATCCACGCTCCCCGCACGGGGAGCGACGAGAGGATTTATCAACATTTGACATTTACTCACGGATTTCAATCCACGCTCCCCGCACGGGGAGCGACTTCCAGCACCTTTGCGGATTTGCTCGGCTCTGCGCATTTCAATCCACGCTCCCCGCACGGGGAGCGACGAGCAGGCGAAAGCCGCCTACGACGCGCTGATTCAATTTCAATCCACGCTCCCCGCACGGGGAGCGACCGAAGCGGTGCTGGAAGGACTGCTGTTCACCTGCCAATTTCAATCCACGCTCCCCGCACGGGGAGCGACATCATCAATAACAGTACATTTGAAACCATCAAGATTTCAATCCACGCTCCCCGCACGGGGAGCGACCGAGAATCTCCTGCACACGGTGCGGGACTACATTATTTCAATCCACGCTCCCCGCACGGGGAGCGACCGAGAATCTCCTGCACACGGTGCGGGACTACATTATTTCAATCCACGCTCCCCGCACGGGGAGCGACATGCGCCACACCAGCGCCGCCCGTCTGCATTTGATTTCAACCACGCTCCCCGCACGGGGAGCGACGCGACGCTATCGCGCCGCTTCCTACTCAGCGAGATTTCAATCCACGCTCCCCGCACGGGGAGCGACGGCAATCCAGCGGTGCAATGTCAATGACCCAAATTATTTCAATCCACGCTCCCCGCACGGGGAGCGACGGCGTGTCGCTGCCGCGCGAACTGCGGCGCATATATTTCAATCCACGCTCCCCGCACGGGGAGCGACCAGGGGAACCGCCGCCGTGCGGCGGCGCTTGATTTATTTCAATCCACGCTCCCCGCACGGGGAGCGACTCAAATTAAGCGGCCGGACTTCCCGGCAGAAGGAATTTCAATCCACGCTCCCCGCACGGGGAGCGACCAAGCTGACATTCGTCGGCAGAAAGAGGTAAACCATATTTCAATCCACGCTCCCCGCACGGGGAGCGACCGGTGCATTTATTTCGATGATTCTTACAAATATATTTCAATCCACGCTCCCCGCACGGGGAGCGACCGCCCCAAGCCCTGACCCAAATAATTACAAGCAATTTCAATCCACGCTCCCCGCACGGGGAGCGACCGAACGCGAAGGGCGAATATTACAACATTTTCTGATTTCAATCCACGCTCCCCGCACGGGGAGCGACTTGTGCACGGAGATACTGCACGGCGACAAAGCGATTTCAATCCACGCTCCCCGCACGGGGAGCGACGGGCAACTTGCTACGGAATTAGGTAACGTAGAGGCTATTTCAATCCACGCTCCCCGCACGGGGAGCGACCTCATCGACTAACAGCGCAAAAAGCGCAAAGATAGATTTCAATCCACGCTCCCCGCACGGGGAGCGACAGATACTTCAGCAATCACTAATTGCTACGGAACCATTTCAATCCACGCTCCCCGCACGGGGAGCGACCCTCTATGTCGTCCTCTGCATCCATCTCGCAAATATTTCAATCCACGCTCCCCGCACGGGGAGCGACCCTGTGACGTTCTTGCTACCTACTGGGAATCATTATTTCAATCCACGCTCCCCGCACGGGGAGCGACTTGTGCACGGAGATACTGCACGGCGACAAAGCGATTTCAATCCACGCTCCCCGCACGGGGAGCGACGGGCAACTTGCTACGGAATTAGGTAACGTAGAGGCTATTTCAATCCACGCTCCCCGCACGGGGAGCGACAGAGATGAAGCTGCCGAATTCGTCCGCCGACTTATTTCAATCCACGCTCCCCGCACGGGGAGCGACAAGAAAAAGGGGTTCAAGCGCTGCCGCCTCGACATTTCAATCCACGCTCCCCGCACGGGGAGCGACCGGCAGAGGAAAATCCGGGATTTTATATCACCTCGATTTCAATCCACGCTCCCCGCACGGGGAGCGACGGAACGGACGATGGCACTTGCCAACTGCCAGACAGATTTCAATCCACGCTCCCCGCACGGGGAGCGACCTGTCGTGACTGCCGAGGAAAACGCCGAGGCGGTTATTTCAATCCACGCTCCCCGCACGGGGAGCGACTAAAAACGGTCAATATCCAGAACGGATGAAGGGATTTCAATCCACGCTCCCCGCACGGGGAGCGACAATATGTATCTTGATAAACCCGTTTTGCAGACAAAATTTCAATCCACGCTCCCCGCACGGGGAGCGACTGTTCGTTATTCTATATTTGAAACCTTGAAATGATTTCAATCCACGCTCCCCGCACGGGGAGCGACGGCCGACAAAGACTATTTGCCAGCCGAATATAGGATTTCAATCCACGCTCCCCGCACGGGGAGCGACTTGTTATACACCAACTGCAATCCAGTCCACAGCATTTCAATCCACGCTCCCCGCACGGGGAGCGACGCAGAGGATCCAAATCAAGACGGGCGCACGCCCGATTTCAATCCACGCTCCCCGCACGGGGAGCGACTTCGGTAAAGCCCGCAGACTGATAATCAATAATGATTTCAATCCACGCTCCCCGCACGGGGAGCGACAGCACCAGTTTCGGTAATCAGAGGCGAACATAACAATTTCAATCCACGCTCCCCGCACGGGGAGCGACAATCAACGAAATCTTGAACCGATATATTAGAAGATTTCAATCCACGCTCCCCGCACGGGGAGCGACGGACAACATCGACGACCCCGACGCGCCGACGAATATTTCAATCCACGCTCCCCGCACGGGGAGCGACTGTTGCAATCAGCGACTTAAGTAGGGGCGGATACATTTCAATCCACGCTCCCCGCACGGGGAGCGACCAAATGGTTTCCTGAAAAGCCTCCAACGGCTGGTATTTCAATCCACGCTCCCCGCACGGGGAGCGACGAAAAGTCCACTTGAATTGACTTGTCAGCTTTTGATTTCAATCCACGCTCCCCGCACGGGGAGCGACAAGTTGTATATCAACGCCTATGTTGCAATCAGCCATTTCAATCCACGCTCCCCGCACGGGGAGCGACCCCGCGCGGGGGACGAACGAGGCGGCGGAAAGGCATTTCAATCCACGCTCCCCGCACGGGGAGCGACCGCCGTCGCCGCGCTTATGATCGCTGTAAACGGTATTTCAATCCACGCTCCCCGCACGGGGAGCGACCGGAGAAGCCACCAGCGGCGCACCAGCCGCCGGAGATTTCAATCCACGCTCCCCGCACGGGGAGCGACCCAGCGGCGCACCAGCCGCCGGAGGAAGCAGAGATTTCAATCCACGCTCCCCGCACGGGGAGCGACGCGTCGCCCGAATATCGTCTTGTGCGCGAAACCCGATATTTCAATCCACGCTCCCCGCACGGGGAGCGACCAAATGGACAGCGCTGAAAGGGCTGATTACAGAATTTCAATCCACGCTCCCCGCACGGGGAGCGACTTGTCCCGGAACGCCTTCTGGATTTGCGCAAAAAATTTCAATCCACGCTCCCCGCACGGGGAGCGACAAACGGGCAGCGAGAACCATTTGCGCGACACCACATTTCAATCCACGCTCCCCGCACGGGGAGCGACGGGCGCGAATGTCGGGAACATGAGAACCAGCAAGAAATTTCAATCCACGCTCCCCGCACGGGGAGCGACCGCAAGCTGTTCCGCCGAAAGCTGTTTGCCGCGCTATTTCAATCCACGCTCCCCGCACGGGGAGCGACCGCAAAATCAAGCCGCCGGGCTGCGTCTCGGCAATTTCAATCCACGCTCCCCGCACGGGGAGCGACATTTGACCTCGGCAACACATACAGAGCGTTAAACATTTCAATCCACGCTCCCCGCACGGGGAGCGACCATCAGGGTAACTTGACGAACGGTCGACGGATTATTTCAATCCACGCTCCCCGCACGGGGAGCGACTTGTGCTTCCTTATTCGCATCGGCATAAACAGCATTTCAATCCACGCTCCCCGCACGGGGAGCGACCTCAACGTTAAAGGCGGAATATAATCCAATAGAATTTCAATCCACGCTCCCCGCACGGGGAGCGACAGCTCAAGCCCTGTCAGCGTGTTGTACTCTGTGAATTTCAATCCACGCTCCCCGCACGGGGAGCGACCAGCACAGCCCGAAGTCCGCACAGCGTGTTTATCTATTTCAATCCACGCTCCCCGCACGGGGAGCGACATCCCCCCTTCGACTACAATCGTATAAACGCCTACATTTCAATCCACGCTCCCCGCACGGGGAGCGACCTTTCTGACGGCTTTGAGTGTCAGCCCTTCCTTCGATTTCAATCCACGCTCCCCGCACGGGGAGCGACTCCGTTGTGGGGTTGCCCTTATATCCCTGTTAGCATTTCAATCCACGCTCCCCGCACGGGGAGCGACCAAGTATATAATAGCACTTTCAGGGGCTATTGTATTTCAATCCACGCTCCCCGCACGGGGAGCGACAAAACCGTTCGTGTCGATGCATGGGCGGTGTCTATTTCAATCCACGCTCCCCGCACGGGGAGCGACCCAACGTCATCACCCCCGCTGCGGACGACTTTTGTATTTCAATCCACGCTCCCCGCACGGGGAGCGACAAATCAAGCCGGGCACAGCCCGGCAGAATGGAGATTTCAATCCACGCTCCCCGCACGGGGAGCGACATCGCTGAACCGCTTCGAGGCGTCGAACAAGTCGATTTCAATCCACGCTCCCCGCACGGGGAGCGACGTCACGTCAGGGCTTGTCCGCGCAGACCTCGTCATTTCAATCCACGCTCCCCGCACGGGGAGCGACCGGACTTGTTCGACGCCTCGAAGCGGTTCAGCGATTATTTCAATCCACGCTCCCCGCACGGGGAGCGACTTGACTTATAAGCCCAGTCGAGATTCTGTTCGTGATTTCAATCCACGCTCCCCGCACGGGGAGCGACTATTCACCCCATGCAGTTAGATGCGCCCCGCCACATTTCAATCCACGCTCCCCGCACGGGGAGCGACGTGTCAAGGTATTCACGACGGAGTCGGATTACAATTTCAATCCACGCTCCCCGCACGGGGAGCGACACGGGATTGTTAGCCATCAGATTCACCTTCTTCAATATTTCAATCCACGCTCCCCGCACGGGGAGCGACTGGACAGTGTGGGAGGGTGCCAACATAGTAAATCATTTCAATCCACGCTCCCCGCACGGGGAGCGACAAGTTCAAAAGTCCAAACGCGAACTACCATGTTATTTCAATCCACGCTCCCCGCACGGGGAGCGACCATCAACGAAATCTTGCACCGATATATTAGAAGATTTCAATCCACGCTCCCCGCACGGGGAGCGACGACTTCTTCATGTGTTGGACATTCATTTCCTTTAGATTTCAATCCACGCTCCCCGCACGGGGAGCGACGAAATACCGGTTCGCGTGCGTGTTCCCCCCTCTATTTCAATCCACGCTCCCCGCACGGGGAGCGACCTGAAGAGGACGATTTTCAAGCGCCGTACTTTGCGATTTCAATCCACGCTCCCCGCACGGGGAGCGACTCCAACCGCCCACTCCCGAGTTCCCTCATCATGAATTTCAATCCACGCTCCCCGCACGGGGAGCGACGAAGCCAGTTGGAATGCCTTTGTGATGCCTATCCATTTCAATCCACGCTCCCCGCACGGGGAGCGACGGCGCTCAGAATCAATCCCGCCTATAATTGGAGCTGATTTCAATCCACGCTCCCCGCACGGGGAGCGACCTGCGATGTTCTTGCTACTTACTGGGAAACACTTAAAATTTCAATCCACGCTCCCCGCACGGGGAGCGACGTTCTTGCGCCACAAGTTGCGCTAATTTTTCCGATTTCAATCCACGCTCCCCGCACGGGGAGCGACGGCGCGTTCAATCGCTGAACCGCTTCGAGGTGTCATTTCAATCCACGCTCCCCGCACGGGGAGCGACGTGTCAAGGTACTCACGACGGAGTCTGACCACAATTTCAATCCACGCTCCCCGCACGGGGAGCGACAGCCCCGTAACGGTGTTGTACTCCGTCAGCAGATATTTCAATCCACGCTCCCCGCACGGGGAGCGACTGTATGCGCAACAGATGATTCGCGCTCACAAATCGCATTTCAATCCACGCTCCCCGCACGGGGAGCGACAATCTGCATCAACTTTCCAATCTGTTCAGCGGTATTTCAATCCACGCTCCCCGCACGGGGAGCGACCAACGGCTGCTTCTACTGCTTCTTCCGCACTGGATTTCAATCCACGCTCCCCGCACGGGGAGCGACAGAAGCGGATGTGCAGGATGCATACACCAAAGCGATTTCAATCCACGCTCCCCGCACGGGGAGCGACCGCAATCCTTGTCGATTTGCAAGCGCATCGGAGGAAATTTCAATCCACGCTCCCCGCACGGGGAGCGACATAATCAAGAATGGTTCGCCCGAAAAGTCCCTCGAGATTTCAATCCACGCTCCCCGCACGGGGAGCGACAATCACCTTTCGCGCTGTTAGCGTCCACATGGCATTTCAATCCACGCTCCCCGCACGGGGAGCGACTTTGGAGGTTTACCCATGTGGTAAATTCTGACAATATTTCAATCCACGCTCCCCGCACGGGGAGCGACAATGCATGATGGGGATAACCCACGTTATGTAGCGAAATTTCAATCCACGCTCCCCGCACGGGGAGCGACGACCGTGAGAATCTCCGCAGATGCTTATACCCGCCTATTTCAATCCACGCTCCCCGCACGGGGAGCGACCCGAAGTTACAAGGGGTTCAGCCCCGACGAACGCATTTCAATCCACGCTCCCCGCACGGGGAGCGACGCAAGGCTGATTCCTTGCACCCCGGCGACGTGGAATTTCAATCCACGCTCCCCGCACGGGGAGCGACCGTTGTGGAATGGATAACCTCACCATCTCCGATGTATTTCAATCCACGCTCCCCGCACGGGGAGCGACGGCAAGCTCCATTTGAATTGACTTGTTAGTTTCTGATTTCAATCCACGCTCCCCGCACGGGGAGCGACCAGTTAGTGATATGAGCGGAGAGGGCGATATTCCATTTCAATCCACGCTCCCCGCACGGGGAGCGACGTAAACGGTTTTAATACAGAGGCGCGCAGTCTTTATTTCAATCCACGCTCCCCGCACGGGGAGCGACGAGGTGTGAACGTGTATCAGAGCAAGCGGCAGTTAATTTCAATCCACGCTCCCCGCACGGGGAGCGACAATCAAGAATGGTTCGCCCGAAAAGTCCCTCGAGATTTCAATCCACGCTCCCCGCACGGGGAGCGACCACCTTGACAGCAAGGTGACGGCACTATATAATAATTTCAATCCACGCTCCCCGCACGGGGAGCGACGCGCTGGAGGACGTATTTCACACTTCCCACCGAATTTCAATCCACGCTCCCCGCACGGGGAGCGACGAATTGCCCGCCACAAGTTCAAAAGTCCAAACGCATTTCAATCCACGCTCCCCGCACGGGGAGCGACAACTTTCCCGCTCTTTGTGCGCCGAACCTTGTAATTTCAATCCACGCTCCCCGCACGGGGAGCGACCCGCTGATATTTCACTGTCCGCAATTCCCATGTAAATTTCAATCCACGCTCCCCGCACGGGGAGCGACGTGGATTGTTAGCCATTAGATTCACCTTCTTCAATATTTCAATCCACGCTCCCCGCACGGGGAGCGACCTGGGACGACATTAGCAAGGCATACAGCGCGTATATTTCAATCCACGCTCCCCGCACGGGGAGCGACTGAAGGTGGTGATTCCCTTGCCGTCCGACCTCCCATTTCAATCCACGCTCCCCGCACGGGGAGCGACAAGTTGCCGCACTGCCTGATGCACTCTTTGGCTTATTTCAATCCACGCTCCCCGCACGGGGAGCGACTCAGGAGGGCGGTACAAAATAAAAGCCCCCGACAGATTTCAATCCACGCTCCCCGCACGGGGAGCGACCCAAACACTCACCCAAATAACAGATTTAGCACGCCATTTCAATCCACGCTCCCCGCACGGGGAGCGACTCAACCGTTCTTTTTTGTCGGTGTTACAAGTCGATTTCAATCCACGCTCCCCGCACGGGGAGCGACCTGGCTCAGCCCGTTCGAGAGCCGAAGCGCAAGCAATTTCAATCCACGCTCCCCGCACGGGGAGCGACCTGGCTCAGCCCGTTCGAGAGCCGAAGCGCAAGCAATTTCAATCCACGCTCCCCGCACGGGGAGCGACCAACCTACATCAGCGTAGAGCGCGAGGGACGACGCATTTCAATCCACGCTCCCCGCACGGGGAGCGACAGGCTTATCATAGGCTCACCGACGGACGAGAGGCGATTTCAATCCACGCTCCCCGCACGGGGAGCGACATCAACCCGGCCACGATGCACGGCACACAGGGCGATTTCAATCCACGCTCCCCGCACGGGGAGCGACCTTAGTCCCGGAACAGGAGGACACCATGAAGCAATTTCAATCCACGCTCCCCGCACGGGGAGCGACCTGACTGCCCGCAACCAGCGGACAGCCACGGGAGCCATTTCAATCCACGCTCCCCGCACGGGGAGCGACACTGCACAACACCCCGACTCCCCCCGCGGGGGACATTTCAATCCACGCTCCCCGCACGGGGAGCGACAAAAGGATTTATAATTGCGCGTTGCAATTCCGCTATTTCAATCCACGCTCCCCGCACGGGGAGCGACCTCATAGGCTTGTTGCCCGTAAAAATTCAGTTATTTCAATCCACGCTCCCCGCACGGGGAGCGACAATCGCCGTCGCCGCGCTTATGATCGCTGTAAACGGTATTTCAATCCACGCTCCCCGCACGGGGAGCGACCGGACACACAAGCCGGAAGGCTTTCAAATCAAGAAAGGATTTCAATCCACGCTCCCCGCACGGGGAGCGACAACGCGGATTCGGGCGCGCCGAAAATCTCAACGCATTTCAATCCACGCTCCCCGCACGGGGAGCGACGGGGGTATTCGGATCGCGGGGGCAATGTCCAAGGATTTCAATCCACGCTCCCCGCACGGGGAGCGACGGGGCGCTTCGTCGCGGCCATCTACGAGTTTGTCGATTTCAATCCACGCTCCCCGCACGGGGAGCGACGAGGTAGCGACGACCCGCGGCTGGCTCATGGAGATTTCAATCCACGCTCCCCGCACGGGGAGCGACGCACACGCCCGGCAACGCAAGCCGGGCTTCCCGGCAATTTCAATCCACGCTCCCCGCACGGGGAGCGACGCGCAGGAGTATGCCGCAAGCGTCACGGAGACGGAGATTTCAATCCACGCTCCCCGCACGGGGAGCGACGACCGGGCGAACAGCCGGGCACAGCCCGGAGAAAATTTCAATCCACGCTCCCCGCACGGGGAGCGACCCGGACGTTCGCGGGAACCGGACAACGGTTCCTATTTCAATCCACGCTCCCCGCACGGGGAGCGACCCGGACGTTCGCGGGAACCGGACAACGGTTCCTATTTCAATCCACGCTCCCCGCACGGGGAGCGACTCTTTTTCGTGCCCTTCGGCGCGCGCATATAGTAATTTCAATCCACGCTCCCCGCACGGGGAGCGACAATCAACCCGGCCACGATGCACGGCACACAGGGCATTTCAATCCACGCTCCCCGCACGGGGAGCGACGGGCGGCTGGAAAAAATCGTCCGCGAAAGCATCTGCATTTCAATCCACGCTCCCCGCACGGGGAGCGACAAAGACACAGAGGGGCAGCTATCATTTTTTGCTATTTCAATCCACGCTCCCCGCACGGGGAGCGACCACGATAATTTCTTGCGTATGGCGGGCGATGTTATTTCAATCCACGCTCCCCGCACGGGGAGCGACTCGGTGTAACCACGACACAGCAAATGCTGGAAAGTATTTCAATCCACGCTCCCCGCACGGGGAGCGACGATGGAAAACCCCACAAATAGCGGCAATGCTGGGATTTCAATCCACGCTCCCCGCACGGGGAGCGACGACAAGTATTAGCGGTCTAAACGGGCGAATGGTGATTTCAATCCACGCTCCCCGCACGGGGAGCGACTGCCGAATGCCTTCTTCAACTGACCTAATAGAAATTTCAATCCACGCTCCCCGCACGGGGAGCGACACAACGGCGGCTTCTACTGCTTCTTCTGCACTGATTTCAATCCACGCTCCCCGCACGGGGAGCGACGTTTTCCCAGTACCTCTTGCGCCAGTCATGAGAATATTTCAATCCACGCTCCCCGCACGGGGAGCGACAGGGCGACGACCTCCTCCGGGTTCTGTTGGATCAATTTCAATCCACGCTCCCCGCACGGGGAGCGACCAACGTTTGCCCTGCAAAACCGCGCGCTTTTTGTGCATTTCAATCCACGCTCCCCGCACGGGGAGCGACGAATTTGATGCTTACGTTGTCTACGGAGACATCATATTTCAATCCACGCTCCCCGCACGGGGAGCGACGCGCAGAGCATCATGAGGGCGCGGGGAGGCTACATTTCAATCCACGCTCCCCGCACGGGGAGCGACCGAGCTTATCGAGAAGATGGTTGAGGAGTACAAGATTTCAATCCACGCTCCCCGCACGGGGAGCGACATCGGCAGCTCAAAACCATCTATCAGCAGCGTGATTTCAATCCACGCTCCCCGCACGGGGAGCGACCTGATTCGCAGGCGGTCAGGGGAACCCGCCGGGTATTTCAATCCACGCTCCCCGCACGGGGAGCGACATCGCAGTGCATCAGCGCGTGAAGTTCATCGGGCTATTTCAATCCACGCTCCCCGCACGGGGAGCGACGAGCGTCTCCGCTGGAGACGTTCGCGGGAACCATTTCAATCCACGCTCCCCGCACGGGGAGCGACTAGTATAGCGCGGTTTTGGCGTATTATCAATGGGTTATTTCAATCCACGCTCCCCGCACGGGGAGCGACAGCCGCCTGCGTGAGAAAACCATCGCGGTATTTGGAATTTCAATCCACGCTCCCCGCACGGGGAGCGACCGACCATCAAACGGCTGCGCAGCGCATCCCGCACATTTCAATCCACGCTCCCCGCACGGGGAGCGACAGATAGATCGTGTTCCGCACATTGACGACGCTGCATTTCAATCCACGCTCCCCGCACGGGGAGCGACGCGGTGGAGGCTTCTTATGCCGCTGGAACTTTTGCGATTTCAATCCACGCTCCCCGCACGGGGAGCGACTGGCCGCCCTGATGCAGCTGTGCGGGTGGGCTGCCATTTCAATCCACGCTCCCCGCACGGGGAGCGACCCGTCGCCGATGCGCTGGAAGCCATGTCCGAGGGCATTTCAATCCACGCTCCCCGCACGGGGAGCGACCCCACTTTGTGTTGTGCGCCGCTTTTCGTGCGATTAAATTTCAATCCACGCTCCCCGCACGGGGAGCGACTAGTTTCGCCCGATGGATTCATGGCAGGCGTAGCTCATTTCAATCCACGCTCCCCGCACGGGGAGCGACGAGCGACAAGCGGATAAAGCACGGGCGAGATACATTTCAATCCACGCTCCCCGCACGGGGAGCGACGATTGCGTGCACCTGTTCACTTTTCTACTTTTGATTTCAATCCACGCTCCCCGCACGGGGAGCGACTTTCTGCCAGCACATCCTCCGCCGTCAGCGGCTGAATTTCAATCCACGCTCCCCGCACGGGGAGCGACGAGATACACGCGCTGATAACTTTTAGGCGTATGCTATTTCAATCCACGCTCCCCGCACGGGGAGCGACCAGAATATAATCCTATAGAAAATTATGACAGAATGATTTCAATCCACGCTCCCCGCACGGGGAGCGACCGAAAGCGTTCTGCACCTTGTGAATACAATCCTATTTCAATCCACGCTCCCCGCACGGGGAGCGACACTAGAGGTACGAACGGATCAATTGCGGCGTACCTTATTTCAATCCACGCTCCCCGCACGGGGAGCGACGGAGGCGTTCTCCGTGATTTGGGAAGAAGTCGAAATTTCAATCCACGCTCCCCGCACGGGGAGCGACCCGCAAGCGCATCCGCTCCGGCGTAAACCAGAATCATTTCAATCCACGCTCCCCGCACGGGGAGCGACTTTCTCGTTTTGTTTACCCCCACCGCCAATGCCAATTTCAATCCACGCTCCCCGCACGGGGAGCGACAATCGGCGGTAAACTGCTACAAGTACAAACGGAGATTTCAATCCACGCTCCCCGCACGGGGAGCGACTGGATCCGCATCAGCTATCATCGAGAATTTCCAATTTCAATCCACGCTCCCCGCACGGGGAGCGACCCACTTCGGCGCTGGAAAAAATCGGCACGAAACCGATTTCAATCCACGCTCCCCGCACGGGGAGCGACACAAAATACAATCTCGCACGCGGGCGATTCACAATTTCAATCCACGCTCCCCGCACGGGGAGCGACGAGGAGAGCAATACGCAACCACATCCTATGTAGATATTTCAATCCACGCTCCCCGCACGGGGAGCGACTACATCGTATCAACTATTTTACCGTTTTTGCTTATTTCAATCCACGCTCCCCGCACGGGGAGCGACAATTACGTCAGTTTCTTGCTTAATGTATTCACCGATTTCAATCCACGCTCCCCGCACGGGGAGCGACCTGTGGACTGGATTGCCGTTGGTGTATAACAAAATATTTCAATCCACGCTCCCCGCACGGGGAGCGACATGCTCAATTTTCAAACTTGCGTAAAGCGCTTATGACATTTCAATCCACGCTCCCCGCACGGGGAGCGACGGCTTATCATATATAGAGTAATACCAATATTCTGATTTCAATCCACGCTCCCCGCACGGGGAGCGACTGCGTATTGCTCTCCTCCGTCATTTCCCGCCACATTTCAATCCACGCTCCCCGCACGGGGAGCGACTGAATTATTATGCGGACTTGCTTGCGACCTCCGTGATTTCAATCCACGCTCCCCGCACGGGGAGCGACAGCAATCAAGCCCGGCATATGCCCCATTTGTTCCATTTCAATCCACGCTCCCCGCACGGGGAGCGACGTTGCACTTTCCAGCGCCTTAAAGGCGTAGAATATTTCAATCCACGCTCCCCGCACGGGGAGCGACGTGTCATCCGAAAGGCAAACGACGTCTGGCTTGCATTTCAATCCACGCTCCCCGCACGGGGAGCGACATTTCTGGTTAAGCATTACATCAGGATAGCTCGATATTTCAATCCACGCTCCCCGCACGGGGAGCGACTTTTCCTGTACCTCTTGCGCCCGTCATAAGGATATTTCAATCCACGCTCCCCGCACGGGGAGCGACGAACGCGAGACAGGAGGCAATATGGGCATGTATTACATTTCAATCCACGCTCCCCGCACGGGGAGCGACTTTAACCATGTACCCGTGATTCTTCCACTCGGCATTTCAATCCACGCTCCCCGCACGGGGAGCGACGACGCAAGCAGTGATGCAAGCGTCTTTTTTGTTGATTTCAATCCACGCTCCCCGCACGGGGAGCGACATCGAGGACGCGTTCACGCTTGTTGCGCCGCCGGAATTTCAATCCACGCTCCCCGCACGGGGAGCGACTTGGCAACGGCGTGGAGTTGGAAAACGACGCAATATTTCAATCCACGCTCCCCGCACGGGGAGCGACGTCATCCACGCTGGGCGAGGACAGGAAGAAACTGATATTTCAATCCACGCTCCCCGCACGGGGAGCGACCGGGCACGCCGTTTTCTTCCCAAAACTGGGGGATATTTCAATCCACGCTCCCCGCACGGGGAGCGACTTTTCACGTTTGGCTTTTCTTTCCGATATGCTGATTTCAATCCACGCTCCCCGCACGGGGAGCGACCATGATAATTTCCTTAAACTGGCTGGCGATGTAATTTCAATCCACGCTCCCCGCACGGGGAGCGACTCTGGCAGGGCGGACATGCGCCAAGCCCCGACCCATTTCAATCCACGCTCCCCGCACGGGGAGCGACATCCACAAGTTGCAGACAGTATTTTGCGAGCTTATTTCAATCCACGCTCCCCGCACGGGGAGCGACGTTAATTACTTCAAGTTTGCAAACAAACACTTTCATTTCAATCCACGCTCCCCGCACGGGGAGCGACCATTGTACACGCATTCAATCCCCCCTGCTTTTCTATTTCAATCCACGCTCCCCGCACGGGGAGCGACATTGCGGTCGGCGTCAACACTTATATAAGTGTTCTATTTCAATCCACGCTCCCCGCACGGGGAGCGACGTGTGTCTTCTCGATTTTGTTGGACATATTTGTCAATTTCAATCCACGCTCCCCGCACGGGGAGCGACAGTTCACATATTCTACATCGCCAGCCAGTTTAAGATTTCAATCCACGCTCCCCGCACGGGGAGCGACAAAACCGTCCGCGTTGATGCGTGGGCTGTTTCCATTTCAATCCACGCTCCCCGCACGGGGAGCGACATTATCGTCCTCGAGCCTTGTTGTTTCAATGTCAATTTCAATCCACGCTCCCCGCACGGGGAGCGACATATGCCGGCATCAGATACCGATACAGCGTTCGATTTCAATCCACGCTCCCCGCACGGGGAGCGACAGCGCAAAGTAACAATTCTGTC
>ERZ780157.1709-NODE-1709-length-22906-cov-5.901142_pt1 | contig 22906 bp, 28 predicted proteins | sample MGYA00511169_ERZ780157 | MGnify/ENA primary metagenome ERZ780157 (study PRJEB29588, sample SAMEA1965149) | human gut metagenome | biome: human gut; feature: human-associated habitat; material: faeces | place: Denmark | collected 2008/2010 ... | reverse complement strand
CGGGCCCTGTCCACCAGCCCCAAGTATCTGCTGTGCGACGAGGCCACCAGCGCCCTGGACCCCAACACCACCCGTGCCATTCTGGAGCTGCTGCGGCAGATCATGGGCGGTCGTGCGGGCGAGCTGGTGTGCATGGGCGACATCACGACGGGCAGCCGCGACGACTTGCGGAAGGGCTCTGCGATCGCGGAGAACATGGTGAGCGTGTACGGGTTCAGCAAGAAGCTGGGCCCGGTGTGCTACGAGGAGAGCGCGGACGAGGAGGTGCACTCGATCAGCGAGGAGTCGATGAGGACGATTGAGGCGGAGAAGCGGTCGTTGCTGAACCGCGCGTTTGACGACGCAGTGGCGATGGTGCGGGACAACAAGAAGTACGTGGAGGCGATTGCGAAGCTGCTTTTGGAGAAGGAGACGATTACGAGTGTTGATTTAGAGGCGATTATGGGAAAGAGGAAGGGGGCGAATCCGGTGGGTTACTCGGATTTGATAAAGGAGATGGAGAAGGAGAGTGTCAATCATTGAGGTGTTTTGTTGAGAGGAAGCGTCTTTTGTTGATGCTAGTTGTTCTTCATTGGTGTGAAGTGTCATTCATTGATGTGAAGTGTCATTCATTAACGCGAGTCTCTTTCCACTAACGCAACCCACACAAGCAGAACGCCCCTACACAAACGCACAGCAATCCCATCAACCAAAAAGACACCCCATATCGCTTGTGCACTTTTCAGTTCGCACTCACTATCAACAAGAATGACAGAGGATCGATCTGTTTTTGATGTAACATTTGAAGATCAATCCTTGGGTCTGACGTTTGTGCCGAGTCAAGAAGACATGGGCGCTCGAGTGGACGGGTTCTACCAACTCGACGGAAAGGTCCTGCAAGCAGAGGAATCCATGAAGGTCGCCTTGTTCGATCGAGTGGTCGCCGTGCAGGGGAAGTCCGTCGAGGGTTACGATTTCGGGAGGATACTCAAGCAGTTGCACACCAAGAAGAGGCCGATCCGGATTACCTTCGAGAGAACGAACAACAGCAAGAATGCCGAGATCACTTGGAACGAAGTGCTGTCCAACACGCGCGAAACGTACATCTACCTCAGCTTTCTTCGCCGAAAGTGCGTGTATCTTTGTTCCCTGTGGCTGGCTTTTCTTCTCGAGATGGAGAGACTGAACTTCTGTCGCGGCGAAGAGCGGACAGCTGCGGTGAAGAAGATGATAGCGGACTACATCCTGGAAGGGGGCGCTCACACGCGGTACATGTTCTACGTTTCTCCGCTCCCCGTGTCGAAGCTCGCAGAGCCGAAGGATCTGGAGTACTGTTTGCACAACCTGAAGGTGCAGCTGCGGGACCGCATTCGGAAGCTGACGTGGGATGGCTTTGTCGCCAGTCCCGAGTACCAGTTCATTCGCCTGAACATGAAGACCGTGCTGTACGACCGCCACACGGCGAATCTCTTCTTGGCGTTCCTGATCTCGCGCTCCAGCTACCGCGAGCTGGCGCTCTGGATGGACATCCACTACAAGCTGATGCCGCTGCTGAAGCGCTCGCACTACCCGGAGAACGTGGAGGACGCGTACGACTACTGCTTGGTGAATCTGTTGCTGCCCAACTATGAGGACGACACGGAGAAGGAGCAGCGAGAGCGCGACATCGCCACCATTCTGGAGAAGTGCAGCGTCTTCGCGGAAGCCGAGTCCGTTCTGAAGACGAAGGCGATGTCCTACCTCTCTCCCGACCCGTGCGACGCGTTGAGTCGTTCTGTGGTGAGTGGGGACGCGTTGAGTCGTTCCGTGGTGAGTGGGGACGCATTGAGTCGTTCCGTGGTGAGTGTGGATGCGGGCGAGATGGAGGACGAGCTGCAGCGCCGACTCTCGGAAAGTTCAATGGCCTCCGTGGAGGAGCGGGACGACGGCGACGACCACGTGGCGTACTCGGACGAGGAGATGAAGTGCTTGACCGGAACCCTGGACTGCCTGTTCAAGCAGTACTGGGAGAAGCGCTCCTTCTCGCTGTTCCCGTCGCTGTACTACGACGTGATCTCGCAGATCACGCGCAGCGTCAACACGGGCACGTACCTGGACTCCTCGATGCTCGATTTGCTGATCAACCTGCTGGCGTGCATGCAGATCCGCCTGTTCCAGTTCCTTCTGAACGACTCCTACCCCGCCTTCGTGGTCACGGACCTCTTCGAGTACCTCGTCTCCGAGATCCGGTTCCCCAAGGGGAGCACGCTGAGCTTCGCACGTCTGAAGAAGGCGACGCAGTACGTGGTGGACCGATTGCAGAGCTGCGAGGAGGAGGTGCCGCATCTGCGCAAGTTCATCCAGGGTGGCGTTTGAATGGAGGGGTCACGCGTAGAGTACAGCGAGAACGCCATCGACCTGCTGGACACGACGGTATGGGATGGAGGGAGTGGTGACGACTAGGTGGGTACGGAGGAGGCGACTCCTGAGCCCGTCGTGGAGGCGGCGCTGAAGTCCGCGCTGAAATCGGGAAACAAGAATGAGGTTTCTGTTCGCGCGGAGGACGAGCGAGAGTCGTTCTCGTCAATGGAGAGCATTCAGCCGGTGAGCGTCTGTTGAGGCGATGAGTCGTAGTTGTCGACGCTGTCCCCGCGGAGTGGAGGTTCCACGGTGAATGTGGAGGGTCGTTCTGCAGTTAATGCGGAGGGTCGTTCAATAGTCAATGCGGAGAGTCGCTCCACAGCTAATACGGAAAGTCGCTCCACAGCTAACACAGAGAGTCGCTCGACGGACGTGCGGTCGTGGATGGCGCAGTCCTTCCGGCAGATCGACCTGCTGGACCTGATTAAGTACATCCAGACGCACCGGAACTTCAGCGTGCACCAGCGCTCGTCCTCGTCCTCCTCGGTGCACCTCCACCAGTACAAGAACCAGACCGTGTTCAAGGCCATCTACTACCGGGGAGACGAGGCGACGCAGAGCGTGAAGGAGGCGGACTCGGTGGCGATCGATCTGGCAGGTGCGTGCTGGTGTTGCAAGTGACGCATAGCGACGGGCTTGAGTTCGCCGGGCAGCCCCATCGCGTTCTTCCTTCCCGAGGGCTACCGCTCCTTCGCGTACGCTCCGGACAGCCGCGTGTTCACGTTCCTGCTGGGCGGGACGTCGAACGAGCGCTGGAGCGCCGCGTGCTTGAACGTGTACTACCCGCAGGTAGGTGTGGAGGGAGGGCGTGAGTTGCAGGTAAGTGTGGAGGGAGGGCGTGAGTTGCAGGTAAGTGTGGAGGGAGGGCGTGAGTCGCAGGTAAGTGTGGAGGGAGGGCGTGAGTCGCAGGTAAATGCAGAAACAAAACGTGAGTCGCAGACATGCGAAAGCCTCCGCGAGGCGAAGGACGCTGCAATGGAGACGCGCTTCGTGCCCGAGGGACTGATCCTGCTGTCGCCGTTCAACAACCTGCCCGCGCTGAGGGACCGCCTGCTGGCGTTCCTTCACACGAGCTACGACGACTTCCACCACGCGTCCGCGGAGACGCAGCACTCCATGCTGCTCAACCTGCTGCGGAAAGAGTCGTCGTGTCCCGTTTTCCTTCCCGTTTCCCGTGAGTCGTAGGCGAAGCGGCGCTTCTCCGCGGCGCTGTTCCAGTGCCTGGACCGCCTGCCCCCGAGCAACCGTTTTCTCTTTTCCGACAGCGAGGACGAAACGCTCCTGTCCGCCAGTCCCACGCTGAGTCCGAAGCCCGCGTTCTCTCCGCGTCTCGTCTCCCCCGCGCTGCCTCCACGGGGCGACAAGACGCTGGACATTCCGCGCGTTCACATGCGCACCAACTCCAACGTGCTTTCGCCCGACGCGTCGTTGAGTCGCCCGCACAGCGAGGTGACGCCGCACCAGCTCCTCTTCGAGCTGCTGTCGGTCGAGCACGTCCTGGTTCTCGTGCGCGTGCTGCTGCTCGAGCGGAGCGTGCTGTTTGTGTCGTCGCAGTTTTCGCTGCTGACGGCGGTGATGGAGGCTCTCAAGGACTTGCTGTGAGCGTGAGTGCGTGGCGTGAGGAGTAGGCGCCCCTTCGTGTGGTACTACACGTACTGCCCCGTGCTCACCAAGGATATGATGGTGTTCATCAACAGTCCGATGCCGTACATCATGGGAGCGAACAAGGCGTACGTGTAAGTGTGGAAGAGGAGGGTGAGCGGTAGGTCGATCCAAGCCTTGGAGAATCTGAAGGGCGTGACGGTGGTAAACATTGACGAGGACCACGTGTCGCTGCCGAGCGACCTTCAGGACTACTACGCGCTCTTCCCCGACGTGTTGGGCTTCCCGTCGAAGGAACACATTCCGAAGGACATGCGCGACTCGGTGCTGCCTCCTCTCCCTGTGGTGGCTGGGATGGACTTGTACGCGGAGCTGCGCAAGCTGGTGCACCCCGTTCTCTCGTTCGGCGACAGCACGTCGTTTGCGGAGTCTCGCTTTGACAGTGACGCGGGTCGGAGATGAGGTCAGAAGTGATGTGTAGTGAAAGCGGTGTTCCGCTCGTACTTGAGTGGGATGGTTCTCCCTCCCTACGCAGCCACGACGATCATGGTGGAGAAGGAGGAGAGGATATGGATCTTGGACAAGACGGAGTACCTCTCCCAGTATACGGATTTCAATAGTCGTAGGTTTATGCGCAAGTTTATAGAGACTTCCATGTTTTCAGTGTTTTATGTGAATTGCTTTAATTGGAGGTGGTGTGTTTGTTGTGAGTTGTGCGTATTCTCGTGTTGTTGTGAATTGCGTCCTTCTCTCGCTGTTATGAGTATCCATCCATTCTTGCTGCAACACTCACTCGAGTCTTGCTTGTAACTGTGAACGAAAAGAACTGTGCGCAGGCGAATGGAATTGACAGCTGGGCGAAGACGGATATAGTTGAGCGAGGTGTTCCGCTCAATTCATTTCTTTCAATTTGTATCGCATTTATGCAGCAAGTACGCGCGGCGGTGGAAATCAACAGTAGGACCAAGTTCCATTGAAATGGAGTGAACGGCATCCCAGCGGCGTATGCGATGCTTGATTGCGTGTGATCGTAGAGTTGGAACCGAGAGTCCTCTCCCCAGCGATTCCGCAGCGGATGGGATCACAGTTACGTTCCTCCGAAGAAGTGCAAAGAGGAGAGTGGTACCGATGTTGTGATTTGTGGTGGAAATGATGCTGAGCCTGCGAGCGAGGTGCCGGCTGGTGGATATGATTGGATGTGGGAAGATACGAACGACCAAGATGGGAATGCGTCTAATCAATCGTCCTGGCTGGATCAGTTTGATCAGTTGTTCTATGGGACTGGATCGACAAAGGAGGATGGTGCGGGTCAGCAGGAGGATGCGTTGTTTGTGAATGAGAATGATTGTGACGGAGGAGAGAGTGCTTATGTTGATCAAGAGGAAATTGCGTATGTTGATCAAGGCGAGAATGCATGTGTCAATCAAGATGAAGATGCGTTTATTGGCCAAGACGAAAGTGCGTATGTCAATCAAGGCGAGAATGAATATGTCACTCAAGACGAAAGCACATTCATTAACCAAACCGGAGAAGTGCTTATGGAGCAAACGAACACCGCTATGGACCCAAACGAGAGTGGAACGACCCTCCACCAACCCTACCCTGCGTATCACGGATATGATCAGCTCCAGCCCGCGCCATCCATGCCCTATGACTACGAGTATGTGGTTCCCGTTGAACAGCCCGCTGGAGTCGCCGCGGAGCAGGCAACGGACCTGTTCAACACGGAGCAGTGCATTCACACCTACAACGTGGTGAACACGGTGGAGGAGATCCACACTCCAGAAGACATCCTCCTGAACCAGTCGCACCTCATGTGTGTGGCTGGAGAGATAACGGAGTACGAGGAGTCGTATCTGCAGCAGCTCATCCTTCAGAAGGACCCGTCGGTGAAGGAGGCGCTGCGACGGTACTCCCTGTGCGTGTTCTGAGTGGCTGTGATGGGTAGAGGAGAGAGCCAGTCGCTGGTGCAGCTGCTGCACGCCCACGACAACGACAGCGAGTTGCTGATGAAGAAGGACGAGGAGTACGCGCAGTACATTGCTGCGAACAACTCGGACGAGTACCGCCGAAGAGTGGTGCAGGACGACGTGATTGAGCAGGAGTCGGTTCCGCTGTCGCATCTGGGCGTGTCCGCGCAGAGCGAGCGCATCGAGTCGCACACGGCGTTCGAGCAAATGTACACGTCGCTGTATGACACGAACGTGAACGCGGTGATTCCCTCCGTCACACCCGAGGAAGCCCTGTGAGGTCGCGCGCGTTGTCTCACGGACAGGAGGAGCAACAGTCTTCCGCCGCTGTTCATGTACAACGACACGCTCTGCGGCATGATTCTGAAGCGCGTGACGTCGAAGAAGATCTTCAAGAAGTGGAACCGCTGCGTGTTCGTCGCGAAGCCGAGCTTCCTGCAGCTGTACCGAACGCCCGTGGAGTGGAAGCAGCAGGGCCCCATCTACTGGCAGACCAACATCCACTCCTACATGGTAACGAAAGGTGAATGGCTGAAGAGTAGCACGCCTCGCCGATTGTGCGCAAGTCCTACGACAACATCCTGGTATACACTTTTGAGCTGCTGGAGAACCCGCGGACAAACGTCCACGTGAACGCAGCGATCCAGGGTGTTGCATTCAGCGTATCGCTTCCGGGTGGGTCTGGCGGTGGAAGGCTGACGGGTAGTGAGGGAAGTGGCGCTCTTCGGGTCCGCGTACTACGGAATCGTGAAGGCGTTGCACGATCAGTTGGAGGCATCGATTCGAGCGAAGGTGGAGGAATTGGCAGCGGAGCAGTCGTAGTTGTGTTTGTTGGTAGATTCTGTGAAGTGAAGGAGTTGCGACGAGAATTGAAGGAACGAAGCCAATAGGAATCCACTACCACTAAAAGAAGCACAACGAAACGAACAACTCTCTCCATCATTCCATCGCACTAATGCGAATCCATTTCACTTTCCACCCTCACCACTGAATCCCAATCCACTCCAGCCACACAACGAAAGCTCAATCCAAGTCCATTCTCCCATTCCCCACGCTCTTCCTCCCTTCGCTCAAAACAGGAACAGCAAATCGAATGCAAGCCGAGAATGCAAGGAACCCCTTCCTCACACCAAAACACTTCGGATACCCGAATTCGGGTCGATTTTGACAGGATGCACATTGCTTTGAGTAGTCCAGTAATCGTGTTTCTTTGGCCGTAGCAATGTTCCTTGTCAATTGGTTTTATGATGTGTTGTACTATCTTGGTACGGAGCGGAGGGACTGCGAATGATTGTGTAGGCTTGTACCAGAAGAGTGGAAAGCTGCTTTTCTTGGGTCTCGATAATGCGGGAAAGACTACCCTCCTTGACGTTTTAAAGCAGGGAAGACTGGCTGTCCACGAGCCTACACTCCATCCCAGTGCGTCGCGAATCTGCAGTAGTGATGCATAGACTCTGAGGAACTCGAAATTGGCAAAATCAAGTTCAGAACGTTCGATTTGGGTGGTCACGAGAGTGGTTAGTGTTTCGTTCCGCAAAGTCACTGCGTAGCCAGAAAGCTGTGGAAGGAGTATTTTGCGAAGGTGGACGGCGTGATCTTCCTCGTAGACGCCGAAGACAAGGAGCGTTTCCCCGAAGCGAGACAGGAGTTGAGCGTAGCGTGTTGAGTGCGCGCGTCATGGATAGGAGTTGCTTTCGGACGAGGAATTGGCGAACGTTCCTTTCGCCGTGCTGGGCAACAAGATCGATCTCCCCGGAGCTGCGTCTGAGCAGGAGTTGCGTATCAACTTGAATTTGGTGGATACGTTCGGAAAGGATGTGGGTGGAGCGAGATGGCGTTGAGGCGTAGAACTTCGACAACCCATCTGGCGTGCGCCCTGTCGAGCTGTTCATGTGCAGTGTGGCTAAGCAGATTGGTTATACGGACGGTGAGTTGAGGTGGTGTGTGTGACGTGTAGCCTTCAACTGGATTTCAAAGTTCCTTTAAGTAGACAAGTGGCTTTTGTAGGGGTGTTTGTTTGAGGTGCGTTCTTTCTGATTGTATTGTGGTGTGCTTTGTAAACGTGTGGCGCGTTTCCATCTGTGTTAACGCGTTCGAGAGTGGTATGACTCACTTCCAGACGAGTTAACCCTTCCCGAAATGACTCACCACTCCCACACTAACACTTCAACTCATTTGAACTCCCAACAAACACAACAACTACGCTACACTCTTGAAAACCACGTCCTCTTCCTTGATCGATCGGATGGCAACGGAACTCGGCAGCTCCACACTCGCGCTTCCCGGCCCCTGCTCGAACATGTAGCTGGAGGCAATCGCCAGCTTGGTTCCGTCGCGATTGAACGCTAAGCACACCACGCCGGGAGTGTAACTACGCGTGAAGAGAAGACACGAAGCCCACTTCGTGAAGTACGCCAACCGCTTCTTGGCGACGGCGTCCCAGATGCTCACCGACCCATCGGAGCCGCCCGTGGCGAAGGAGCCGTATCTACTCGTGAGCTTGCCGCCCTTCTCCCACATGGGATGCACCGCGATGGCGTTCACGGGGTAGATCACTTCCGCACCGAAGGCGTCGGGCTTCCGGTGGCAGCGGAAGGAGAAGGACTTGTTCGCCGCCGACTCGGCGAGGAACTCGACGCCCGCTCTGCCCTCGATGCTGCCCACGACGTATCCCGAGCCGTCCAGCAGCGCGCGAATGCAGCGGAGGTTGAACTTGAGCAGAGACTCACGCAGAACGGGAGGCGTTGTCAACGAGTGGAGGTTGCACACTGCGATCTGGCGGTTCTCGAGAGCAACGAGAAGATTGCTATACGTGAGAGGGAGAACGCGGACGCACCCATCCCTCGTAACGTCCATCGCGTACACCTTTCCGGGAAGAGAGTACACATGAAGCGGGGCATTCTCCGCTTCGGTGTTGACGTCCCATACTTTCACCGCATTGTCCCAGCCGCCGCTCACAACCCAATCTACGGGTGAGTGCGTGAAAGACGGGAATACGAAGGGAGGGGATGTACTGCACACAGCTGACAGCAGCGTGGTGATAGCCAAGGATGCGCTCTTGCTTCTTGTGGAAATCATATCTGCGACTCACTCCAAAACGACACAGATACATTTTAACGGCGCACTCCAGGCCACCGAGACAGACCGTGTCGGCATCGATCACGGCGCAGGCGAGAACGGCGGTTTTGTCATAGAATCGGTTCAGCAACTTGCTCTTGTCTGTGTCATACAAGGACACAGTCTATGCAATCAATGGAAAGCGAGAGGGGCGACGCCATCCCAGGAAGAGCACGCGAGCAGATTGGAAGCACTGGAGAACTGAAGACACGACACACTATCGGTAGGCGGATTGTCAAGTCGGAATTCTTCCATCGAAAGGGGATGATTGAAATGGAAAGAGCGCGAATGCTCTCCCCGCGGTCCCCACTGTGGAGAGAAGGACGAGAGGTGCACGGAGGGAGTGGAAGGAAGCCTGTTGAAGAGTGCCCAAAATCGGGACGATTTGGTGTGCTCGTCCGTTTTCACAAACAGCAACGAGATGGAAGATAAGAAGGAGAGCAAGGAAGTGGTGGAAGAGAAGAAGAGCGAACAGCCCGTTTCGAAAAAGAGAGAGCATAAGTCTGGTGGTTCTTCTGTAATGCTGTTTGGGGTGTGTCATTCGTTGTAGCACCACGGGGGCAAGAAAATGAAAATGGGAAAGGCTGTCAAGAGGTGGGTGCTGCGAAGAGGAGTAAGGGTTGTAGGATTCAGGCGGAACTGACGGACATTATGCTGGACCCTCCGTGTGGAATCCTTGCGGCTCCAAAGGATTCAAATATGTATGCTCTTGGTTGGTGGTGAACGCGTAGATATGAATGGGAAGCGCGACTGAACGGCCCGAAGGATACGCCCTACGAGGGCGGCGTCTTCTTCCTGGATATTCACTTCCCGGAGGATTATCCGTTCCAGCCCCCCAAAGTGCGGTTTCGCTGCAGCGTTCACGTGTAGATTACATTCAGAACCCGCATCTACCACTGCAACATCAATTCCAACGGAGTGATTTGTTTGGACACGATTAAGAACAACTGGTCGGCAGCACTGACCATCAGCAAGGTGCTTCTGACGATCATGCAGCTCCTGAGCGAGCCGAACCCAGCAGACCCGTTGGTGAAGCCGATCGCGCACGAGATGCTCACGTCTCCCGAGACGTACTTCAAGACGGCGCAGGAGTGGACGAAGAAGTACGCGTCGCCAGAGCTGACGGAGGCCAAGTGTCCTGTTTGTAACAAACACGCGAATTGTGTTTCGCACCTAGTTGTTCTTCTTCTCCTCCGTCACTTCGTACTCGGACTCTCTTCTCTGCTACAGGTGAACGCGAGGGACAAATCTTACGCAGCAGCAGTGGTAGAGCAGCGTCACGATCACGCCAACCAGCGCTCCGCTGCCCATCAGGACGAAGCAGGTGGTGAAGGGATTGGTGGCGAGATACCTTCCGGCCTTCTGAGACACTTCCTGGCAATGAACCCAATGAGCAACCACCTACTTCCATTTTCTTCTCAAAGGCGGAGGGCGGATGAGGGCACCTCTTCATATCCTGGTGTTTGTATCCCTCGAGCGCGTAGGTCTTCAGGTCCTCGAGTTCGCGACCTCCATCGTACTTGGCGTACTTTCCCTAGCGATGAAGATGCCGTAGGAGACTCAAACGTCCTTGAAGTAGATGAGCGTGGGGAAACCCTCAATGTTGTAGAGCTGGGAGAGAGCGTTGTTGGCGGTGGCATCCACCTACGGGTTGTAACGCAAAGGAAGAGTTACCTTGGCGATATTGACCTCTCCATCCACCTCGTCGGCGAGATTCTCCCACACGGGGGCCAGCTTCTTGCAATGACCGCACCACTACAGGATCAAGGGGAAGGCATTCAAGATTGTACAGGAGCGTAGAACATGACGAACCAGGGTCCCGTGGTGGAGCCGGTGGTCATTTGTGTGCGCGCCTCGAAGGTATCATCGTTCAGTTCCACCAGCTCTGCGAATGAGTTCGTGAAATGGAATCAACCTGACGTGGCAAAGCAGAAGAGCAACAGAGCAGCAATAAAACTAGAGAATAAGCGGGATTTGCGTGGTACGTACGCCTTCATCGTGTAGAAGATAATGATTCTCGAAGAGGAAGGATGCTTGGGGTAGCCCACGAATTGCAATGGATGTGATGATTTCGGATTTGAAGGAGTGTAAGAAACAGAGGATACTACATGTGGAGGTGATTAAATGGAGAGGAGAGGGTGATTTGAAGGAGAGGAGGGTTGATTTGAAGAGAAGCAGAAGTAGATTTGATGATGAGGAGACACAAACGATACCCAGGCACAAGAAAAGACAGGCAAAAAGACGCACGAAGGAGAACCATTACACCTCCGGCAACTCCGAAACAAGCGCCAAGCTCTGCTGCAGGTGGTGCATGTCATGACGAACCAGCGACTGTATTTCGCCCACACTCATGTCGGAGTCGTCATCCGACCTACACCTCACTCACACACCTCGCTCTGACGACACGCGCATGAAATCCCAGGAGAAGGCAAACGACCGGCTGTGGACGGGGATGAACCACTACGGTGAACGGAGACAGTGAGACGTACGATCCACGGCGAGTCGTCCATCACGCTGCACCAGTTCTTGCGATAGGGAACGCGCACGCACAGTCGTCGGGGAGGGCGCGACAGCAGTTGCCGGAAGCAGGACGTGGACTCGAGGGTCGTTTTGTCGTGAAGCACCAGCCACAGGTGGAATCCGCCGAAGAAGAAGAGACACAGCGAGACGCTGAACGCCATCAGCACGCTACGATGAAGACGGAGAGGAGCAACTACGCTACGACGGAAAGCGGTTTGAATGTCGTGGCAGAGGAGGGATAGAACACCATGATGATGTCGTACGAGGACAGCGTCGTGTCGAGGCAGCCCAGCCACGCGTAGAGAAGGAAGAGGACAAAGAACTTCTTGTTCGCGTATCCAATGCAGTTGCACAGCCAGGGACAGTGATGATCCATGTTCACGACGCACATCTGCGAATGAGAGAAGAGCAAAAGCACGACCTTGCAGATACTGCAGTGATGGCACCGCGGCGGCTTCTTCTGATTACACTTCTGGCATATCCTCAGTTCCTCGTAGCCAAAGAGTTGCTCGTAATCCCGAATGTAGCTCTCCGTCACTCGACCGGGATCTACGATTGAGGCGGGAAAGAGGGAGTACGCGTAAAGACGCAAGCGAAGTAGCTCCACACGCACAGCACATAGCACCACAGGAAGAAGAGAAGATGGGCGTAATTGAGAGTGGTTTGGAGAGATGTGGTGGAATCTACCGATAATGCCCTCATATGATTGCCACTGGATATGGCGGGGATGTGGTAGGATACTACGGGGACGAATTCGAGAACGATGAAGGCGATGATGAGAAGACCCGGAATCGCCGATGCAATTCGAATGGTCTTGCTACTGGTTAGAGGAGGGGAAGAGACATGACTAAGGACTGAACATGGGGTCTTTTGCAAAGCCTTATTTGACTGAAGGGGTTGGAATGAGATGGGAATGCCGCTTGGGGAAGGGAGGTGTTGGAGCAAGATGAAAGAGATTCAGGCATTCTTGGAAGGAAGGGGTCATGAAAAGGGTTGTGCTAGACGCTATTTCGGGGAGTGAGATGGAAGGATGGATAGGAAGGGATTGCTGAAGGAGCCCCATGGAAATCGTCGTGTTTAGTGATCGTGCCCAGTTTACACTATTTGAAACATGGATGAAATGGAAGCATTGAAAGATAATCGTCGCGTGTGTTCTGAGAGTGATTTGCTGCAGACAGAAGGAGGACGAGACAGTGAGGGGTATTCGCGCAATGTATGCATGATTCGCTTGGATTACCGCTAGTTCGATTCGCTATTCTTGGAAACGAGGGAGTGGAGTGTGGATGACAGTGAGATGGGAGCGGAGCGACTGGTTCTTTTGCGCAAGTTGAACGAACGGATGGAGAAGTTGCAGGTAGTGTAATTACTATATCTTTCCATTAGAGAGAGGTTTCCATGTTACAGAAGGACATCAAGGTGCTCGCAATCCAGCAGGTGTATTACGAGGATCAGAATCAAATCTTGACTGTGCAGTAGTCGTGGTTGCGAGGCTGTGATTTGCAGATTGAATCGAAAGAAGAACGAGATTCAGAAGCTGCACCTGCAACTCATCAGCGCAAAGAGCGAAACGGATCATTTGCGTGCGTGGGTGCGAAAGCATCAGCGAACGGAACCCTCCGTGCTGGATCAGTTGCCTCGTCGTTTGGGGTTGATGGATAGACTCTCTTCACAGAAGGAGGAGTTGCAGGAGCAGCTTCGCATGCAGCAGAAGGAGGTGTACTCGCTGCAGCAAGAGTTGTACCATGTGTCGCGCGCGTACCACGTGTTGCAGGAGAAGGTGGAGTTGAGGGTGTGTGTTGAGGGGTAGAATGCCTCGCTGTATAGGGTCGTGAATCCGCTTCCGGTGTTGGGTTCTCGTGAAGATCATTCTCGTGCTGGTTCTCGTGAAGATCATTCTCGTATTGGTTCTCATTCTCGTGCAGACTCTCACGATACTCATTCTCGTGCAGACTCTCACGATACCACCCCCAAGAAGAAAAGGAAGAACTGGTGGAGTCGGTTCTTGCAGCTGTTCAAGAAGAAGAAGAGGATCCAAAACCCTCTCTCAGTCAGCGAGGAGTTTTCTCATCCCTTCGACTCGTCTTACACAACCAAGGAGGGCTTGCGGCTGATGAAACGCCCGTCCATTCCGCTGAGCTCCTCCACCATCTGTCTTCCCACGGCGCAGCGCGGCTCCGCGAGTAAGAGAACGTCGTTGGATGGGATTCACTCGGATATAACCTCGTACCCATCGGGAGAGAATTCAAGTGGCATGACGTGGCGTGTTTGTTGGATATGAGCGTGCATTGGAAATAAGAGAATCAATAACACGCACTGAATCAGAGCAACGCAATACGAATCAAACACGCACTCCATTCAAACAATCAAACACTTCCCTCCCCCAACCCGCAAAACCAATCAGCACGCTCTCGAATGGAACAATCGGAGATCATTCAGGAGATACCAGCGCTGGTTCTGAAGAATCTCATCGATCGCTCTTATGACAAGCGAAAAGCGGCTGCCGGCGAGATTGAGAGTATTGTGCACCAAATGCACGTACGCCTTCCTTCCTTCCCCTCTCCTTCTAGGATGCCGGCGACACGGAGCGTATACGGAAGATCATCCGCGTGTTGACAGATACGATTCAACAGGACGTCAACTCGAACAGTATCAAGGGCGGATTGATCGGTCTGGCGTCATGCGGTATCGGCGTTGGAACGGACATCATAAACTACATTTCCTTCCTCCTTCCTCCCATTCTCGATTGTTTCGACAACGAGGATACGCGCATTCGCTTCTATGCTTGCGAGTCGCTGTACAACATTGTGAAGGCGGCAAGAGGCGGCATTCTGACGTTTATCAACGAGATCTTCAGCAGCTTGTGTGAGCTGTATGCCGATGTGGATGTTGAGGTGAAAGAGATATCCTGCATTGCCACTGCATACACTTCCTTCACGCTAGGGCGCATCCCTGCTCGACAAGCTGCTGAAGGAGATTGTCACGGAGACGCAGTCCTTCGACGTGGAAAAGCTGATTCCGCTGATGGAGCAGTACATAAGCGATACGAGTCCGCATATCCGTCGGCTGCTCATTTCGTGGATTGACGTGATGGACAATGTGCCCGGCATCGACATTCTGGACTTCCTTCCTGGCTTTTTGGAAGGACTGTTTGACATGCTGAGCGACCCTCACCGCGAGATTCGCCAAGTCCGGGTTCACGCGCGTCATTACGCGTAGGAGTCCGACTCGCTGCTCCAAACGCTTCTATCGGAGATCAAGGAGAGCAACCCCGGCGAGGTGGACACGAGCACGATGGTGGGGGTCTGTGGCGCGCGTGAGGCGTAGATGACGACGATCATCCTTCAGAGCCACAACAAGGACAAGTTCATTCGACTGACCGCCGTTTCGTGGATCCGCGAGTTCGTCCTGGTGAGCGAGGAGTGGGGCCTCCCCTACAGCCAGCTGTTCGACGCGCTGCTGCCGTGTCTGCTGGACGAGGAGGAGGAGGTGGAGCAGGCGTCCAACGCGGCGTGCGAGGATTTGATGGCGAACGTGGGGTTGCTGCGAGGAGGTGATGTTTAGTTCGTGAAGTGCGACTACTGCGACGAGCTGAGCGCGCTGGCGACGCTGGTGTGCAACGGGCTGTCCTACCCCTCCAAGCGCGCGCGCCTGGTGTGTCTGCACTTCACCTCCATCCTCCTCACGCACTCGCCCGCGGCGTCCTCCGGGTCGTCGTTCTCGCTGTCCCTGTTCCGGTCGAGCCTGCTGCAGGCGATCACGGACAACCACGACGAGGTGATCGAGGTCGCCGTGAAGGTGCTGCTGCAGTACGCGCAGCGCATGGACGACCTCGAGGGCGTGCTGCGCGACGTCATTCGAGTGAGTTTGTCGGGAGGGAGTGAGACGAAGATTCTGCAGGAGTCGACCGAGGTGATGGAGAAGCGCGGCTCCTTTCTGCTATGCATGCTGTGCAAGTACGAGGAGTCGACGACGGTGTACCCCACCATCGCGCGCATTCTTCGCGTAGGCGTGGGAGCGGACGCTGAGTCGTAGTCGATGGAGGACACCGCCTTCGCGAGTCTTCTGGTGCAGCGCCTGGTGCAGATCCTGCTCACGCGCGAAGAGACACTGTCGATGCGCAACACGCTCCGTGGGTGTCTCTTCTACACTCGCTCTCCCTCTGCGGAGGCCATCGCGTTGTATGACGTGCTGTAGGTGTCAGGAAGAGGTGTTAGGAGTAGATACGAGTCATTTTGTGTGAACGCGGTTGCCGCGCTGTGTTTGTGTTGGTTCGTGGAGGATTACCCTGTTGCGGAGTACATCGCGGGCTCGCTGAGCAGCCAGCCACTCTCCGCGTCCTTCCTACTTCGCGCGAATGAGTTGCTGCTGCTTCTCAACACGCCGGTGTTTCAGCATGTGCGTCTCCATTGGATGGATGTGCGGAATCCGACCTTTCTGGCTATGCTACGGAGCATATATGGGTTTTTGATGCTGCTGCCGCAGAGCGATGCGTATAATGGGATTCAGAACCGTCTTTCGAGTTTGACATCGTTGTATTATGTGTTACGTGGAGAAGAGGAATACTGTGTTTGTTGTGAGACGCCGTGTGAGATTGGAGAGCAGGAAAGAGAACGGTGACGGAAGGGGAAGAGTTGATTGATACTAGAGAGAGAAAACAGAATAGAGGGAAGAGAAGTGCAGAGGAGAAAGGAGAGAACATCTCTCTCAACTGTGGAATGAATTTGAACCAATGAAACCGTATGCCAAAAGAGAATCTCGCAATGGAAGAAAAAGATAGCGAAAATGGTATCTACTGTTTCCCCGTTTCGCTCTTTAACTGAAAACACATAAAACAATTCGTTAGACACGGAAAATGAGTAATGGAGAACAATATGAGTTTAGACAGAAGATAGGCAAGGGGTAGGCTGAAAATCATGTGTTTCATTGGTAGCAGTTTCGGTGATGTATATGTGGCATTAAACAAGGTATCGAACGAGTTGGTTGCAGTGAAGCGTATTCCACTCCCTCCCAACGCAGGTCCCTTGAATGAGCCGGAACTGCTTAAGAGCTGTCAGTCTGGATTTGTTGTTCGTTATTATGACATGATCCGCAAAGATAACGAGATATGGGTTTGTATTTGTGATTTGTGTGATAAGCAGATTGTGATGGAGTTTTGTCGATGCGGTTCCATAGGAGCGTGCATACAGAGTGAGAAACGACGGAGTGAAGAGGTATTGCGCGACATCGTGAGTTGTATTCTCCTTGGCTTGTCCTATCTGCACAATAAGAAAGTGATACACAGAGTAAGTGCTAAGGTGATAGCTGAGCAGTAGGATATCAAGCCGGATAACCTGTTGCTATCTGAAAGCGGTACAGTGAAGGTTGGCGACTTTGGGCTGGCAAAACAATTGGAGGAGTCCTACTCCATGAAGAATACGAGTAGTGGTACAGCGATGTACATGGGTCCAGAAGCGTTTGATGAACCATGCTTGAAGAGCGATATTTGGTCTTTGGGAATCAGCGTGTATGAGATGGCTGAGGGCGAGAATCCATTGGCTGGATGCAATAGTCCATTTAAAGTAATGCGCAAGGTGTGTGGGGAAGATCCTATTTCCCTCCCATCAAACTGGTCTCCAGAACTGCGCGACTTCGTGAGCAAGTGCTTGGTGAAGGATGTGAATGAGCGAGCATCGGCGGATGAGTTGTTGAAGGTGGGTGTTTCTTAGCATTGTAACAACTAGCACCCCTTCGTGAAGGATGCCGTGGAGCGAATCAGGCAGAGGGGCAACTCCTCGTTGCTGTTCCAGCTAGCCCAACAGACCATTGACGAACCCCTGAACAAGGACACTACCCTACGGCGAATAATGCTGGGACTCATCGATCTCACTTCTTCGGTCACTTCCAATGGCAAACCTGATGGTTACAGACTCGAAAGCTGCTTTAAGAGGTGAGTGTACGGGAAATTGCTGAAGTGCAGAGAGTCCGATACCATCAAGTATGTTGAAGATGAAGCGAACTGTGCTGTCACGGTGATGCGAGTGACTGGTAAAGAGATAGAAAGAGCCGCCGAGGTTTTGGGCTCGTTACAGAGCTACTCTTTTCCATTCTTCATTACGATCCGTGACATGAAAATGGAGAATGAAAAACTATGTGTACGAGTCACTCCTTGCGATGAGTGCGTAGGTGAGCATGGAAGCCTGTGACTACGGCTCCCCCCAATCGTTGCTCAAAACGCAACTCAGCGAGAAGACAGCGCGATTCACTGAGAACACAGTGCAATTCACTGAGAACAAAGTGCGAGAGATCCTCTCCTGCGTTCTCCTGGGATTGGAGTCCCTTCGCAGCGTGTTCATTATTCACGGCGTAATGCTTCCTCCCTGTTGTAACGGCGTAGAACATCAACCCCGACTGTCTCTTCCTCTTCCAGAGCGGCGTGGTCAAGATTGGCTGGTTTGGAAGCATGCAATGTGTTGACCACGACGGTTCTGTGCGGGATGTGACCCAGGGAGTTTCACTCTATTCTGCTCCCGAGTGTCGTGAGAATAAAGCTTGCATGAAGAGCGATGTCTGGTCCTTTGGCATGGTCGCGCTTGCGTTGGCTGAGGGTTTGCGTGTTTTTATGCGTCAAGCGAATGTTGCCATCGATGAAAGGCTGAATTCTCTCTTGGCTGCCGGATGGTCGTCGGCGTTCGTTGGCTTTGTGCGCATGTGCTTGGTGGAGAACGTGGATCAACGCGCATCGGTGGACATGCTGCTGGAGGTGAGTGTTGTTGTGTGTGGTGACGACTAGCACTCTTTCGTGAAGGATTCTATGGAGCGAATCCGAAACCAAGGCAGCTCTTCCATTCTTTATGATATGGCGCAGCAGAATCCCAAGAGACAGCGAGTAGAAACGGAGCTCAATACCATTGAGGATTGGGATCGAGTGAACCAGAACGTGGAGTCCATTGTCATCGCCGCCAACAGCATGAACGGCGAGAACTTGAAGGGGTTAGACTTCACGGACTGCAAGAACCTGCGATTAGTGACGGTGGGAGATGACTGCTTCATGCATGTGAATACGCTGAAGCTGATCGGAATGAAGAACCTGGAGAGTGTGATGATTGGAAAGAACTGCTTCACGAAGGAGAGGAACAAGTCTGGGAAGGATCCAAAGCGTCACTTCGAGTTGAAGAGCTGCCCTTCATTGCGAGAGTTGAAGGTGGGTCGCTACTCCTTCTCCGATTACACTGTGTGCGAGATCGATGATGTGAATGCGTTGGTAACGATTGAAATTGGCGACTTGAATGCGGACAGTTACAACTTCCCCTTCGCTTCACTCCAGTTGAAGGGTTGGTGGGATGCGAAGGGCGATTATCCATAGGATTGCCCAAACTGAAACACCTCCTATTTGGGGGTTGCGCCTTCCGTTGTTCATCCCGTATTGCGCTTGAAGGCACACTTGCACCTGCTGTATAACGGAATAGACCTTCCTTCGCTGGAGGCACTTCAAACGGGCAACGAAGCGTTCTACATGACGCAGTCCCTGCAGTTGAGGAGTATTGCATGTGGAGACGAGATCATGTAAAGGTATGCCTTCCCTCACTACACTCGGCATTGGTAGCAGTTCCTTCTATCGCTGTTGTTACGTTGCATTTGAGGGTGATTTGATCCTGCGTTGATTAACGGAATAGACCTGCCTTCGCTGGAGACACTTCAAATGGGCACGAACGCCTTCGCATTCAACTGGGGAGATGGAACGACTCTGCTCATGAGAAGTCGCTGCGTTTTCAGAATTGAATGCATAGACCTTCCCAGTCTCACAACTCTCACCACTGAGGGCGACGACAGTTACACCTTCCGTCATGCACATCAAGTCATCCTCGACAGTGATTGTGATTTGACAGCGGTGATGCGTAGATATGCCAAACCTCACTACGGTTGTGCTAACAGGGAATGCCTTTATGAACAGGATGAAAAGAAGGGCAGTTCCCGATAATCAGGGTTGTGCTTTTTACGGTACATAGGAGTTTCATTACTAGCCATTACGGTATCTCGTTACGGTTACGGCAAGATATTTCCCGGAAATACCGCAATGACCCGCAATGACCATGCAATGACTCATATTGAGTTCACAAAACGCACTATTTGTTTTAACAAAGACACTTCGTCATTATGGAAGACGTAAAAGACTATTTATCAGATAGTCAGACGGTCCTCAACCAGTCCCAACTGGAAGAGGTTCTCCGTATATACACGGAGAAACGGATCGTGGATGTTGAGAGCATCAAAAAGAGAGAGAGGAAGCTGTTTGCGGGAGAGCAAACAGTGAAGTTCTACAACAACAAGGCGTACTATTTCCGTCAATGCCTTGTGTGCGGCAGTGTTGTTCCTCAAGACTGCGGAAAGTTCCGCAGTCATATTGTATCACACTTCAACAAGATGCCCAGAGAACTGGTTGATGTATGGAGTAACTCCTCATTTGGTTATTGATTAGTTTATCACCAATCACAATTACGCTCTGCTTCAGACGGTGGTTAATCGAATCAAGAACGGGTTCACCATGGGCAAGGTCTGAATGAAGTGCGTATTCTAACACTTAGGTAGAAACTAGTAGTATCGACGGGTATATGAGGAGAATCCGCCCGGACCTGGATATCCAAGTGGCGCTCTTCATTGCAGAGAACAACATCGCGTTAACAGCATTGGATAGTACATCGTATTCAAGACTTCTTGACGCGTACCAAGCCAAGGGGGCGCGGTTCAGTCGGAAGCACATCACCGATGTTTCACTTCCAAAGTGCGAGAAGAAGATGCGCGAATACTTCGTTAACCATCTTCGTAACAGCAGTGTGTGTCTTGTGGTTGACGAAATGACGAAGTACGGAGTGTCCTACTACAATTTTACGCTCTGTGGAACTATTTCGGTGAACCATCGTGACAAGTACGTTGTTGTCTTTTGGGATTCGAAGACACTCGACGATAGTACTTCTTCTTCAATTGGTAAAGCTACTGCCGAAACTGCAGATGAGTTACTGAAGGAGGGTATTCGAGTAACATCGTTTGCTTCGGACAACTGCAACGCTATGAAGAAGGCGGAAGACTACTGCATTTGCTCCGATGGACGACAACTGAAGAGAGTGGCGTGTGGTTCCCATGCATTGAACAACATCTTCAAAGAGATGATGAAGCTTGACCCGATAAGAGGCATCTGGGACACTGTTTTTTCTTATCTAGTTGCTTACTGAATAGCTATTCGAAGCCAACAAGATCGTCAGCCGAAGTGCAAAACTCACAAGGATGCTGGAAGAAAAGCAAGCAACCTATCCGTACAGATGTATCTATTGGAACAAGAGATGGTGCTGTTCGTTCTTCAGTATGATCTGTATGTTATCATCATTCACTAGATATTGGCGATAACAATGAGCAAGTGGGTATGGAGAAGGTGTATATGTGCTACGACGAGACGCTGGCTGTGGAAAGAAGCAGCACCGAAGAAGATAATGATGATTACGAGAGTGGAGATCCAGAAGACACGATTGATCTGGCAACTGAGGCTTCTACCAATCATGGAAGAACCTACCGACTGAGAGAGTTCTGCATTACTCGATGGTTTAGCGCGTGGCTTGTTATGCATCGCTTCTACAGTCTTTTCGAAGCCCTTTCAAGTCTGGCGTCGGACATGGAGCAGGATAGCTCGTTGTATACTGGACCGAAGAGGAATGAATTCATTGCGGCCATGAGGGATATCGATATTGACATGGTTCTGCGTGCCTTGCATTATTTGCTTCCGATCGTGCAAGGTATCGATTATTGCCAAAGGGACAATACCCTACAAATGGATATTGCTCCCATGATGGGATATGTTCAGGAGTTTTACTGCACCCACTCTTTGCACGAAAGAGCAGACTCATTGGACATTATCCTACCGGTATCGAGAGACAGTGTTATGGGGATAATCCAGCAGCGAATGAAGTTGTTCTATACTATTCCCGACGGCTTAAGAGGTTTCTTTTACGACGAGTTTCGCAAGAGCCATCCTGGAGTGTTGCAGAGGGAGAGCAGAGAGGTGCAAGAGTATGTGAGACATGTGTGCTCTTACATATGCGAACTAGCCTTTTCTTCAGAGGCGCTACCCTCGGATTTGACAGCTGCAATCAGGAAGAACCCGGCCAAGATGTTCGAGGAAGTGACAGAATTCCTTCTGGATGATTACAGAAACAACCTTCATAACTACATGAGGCTGTCTTCCACTTACTTTCCGCTCCTTCACCAACTGTACGAGTTCTTCTTTTCCCAACCAGCGTCTTCGGCATCAGTGGAAAGATCATTCTCCATCCAGAACTCATTCCTTGTTCCTTCTAGGAACAGGTTGAGTGCGAAGAACGTTAAGACTATACTGTTCATCAAAATGAATTACATTTTGGCAAAGAAGAACGGTTGGGAGATTGAATTATTGAACTACTTGAATTCTTCACATGATGGCATCTAAGTCGTGGAGTCTACATTGTTCCGTATGGTGAGAGTAGTAGTAACGTGACTGAAGTGTTATTTGTTACTAACACACGAGAATTGCAGAGATACCTGTGTACTGCAACAAATAGTCCATTTTTTAGGTCATGTGTCTTACGGGTTACCGTAAAACGGTAAGCGTTTTAGGGATTTACGGTTTACGGTAACTGTGAATGAAATACCGAAAAAATCACAACCCTGCCGATAATATTGGCGCTCTTGCAGATCACCCGAATTTGCAATAAGACGTGTTTGTTAAGAGCAAGCGTTGGCGTAGTGTTAGCGTAGCGTTCGGGGAGGATGGACGTGCATTTGGAGTGGAGGGGGAATTGTGCTGGTGCTGTTATTGTTGAGAAGGGAGAAGTCGAATGTTGGGGGTAGAAACACGGAATGTTGGTTCTCCGGAATCACTGAGTTCGTTGGGTGATTAGGATGGATGAGGCGCGTGCGGTAGTAGCAATGAAGTGAAGGCAAAGCGAATTAGGGATGAGATAGACAAGAATGGAATGGGAGTTGAGTTTGGATTTGTATTCATGACGGGCTTAGTTAATTTGAAATGGAAAAGATTCACGGATGGAGACAAGTGATGTGCAAACGAAATGCTAATGCCGATTCTCTCTTCGACCCTTCTCGAGTCCAAACTGCCCTATAGGTGCCCTAAGGGTACTTAACCCTGTGAGTAATGTTTTGATCTTACATGGTGGAAAAGTGGAAGAGTGGCGCGTATCTTCAAAGACGAAGTAGCGATGTTGACTTGTCTCATCGCTTCAATTCTTCGCTCTCACTCCACACCTCACCAAACCGGGACATATGCACCTCGTTTATGTGCGGCGCATCGCGAGGAGTTG
>ERZ780157.1705-NODE-1705-length-22987-cov-3.278039_pt1 | contig 22987 bp, 39 predicted proteins | sample MGYA00511169_ERZ780157 | MGnify/ENA primary metagenome ERZ780157 (study PRJEB29588, sample SAMEA1965149) | human gut metagenome | biome: human gut; feature: human-associated habitat; material: faeces | place: Denmark | collected 2008/2010 ... | reverse complement strand
CGAGCTGCTGCCATTAGCGCACACGTGCTTCTTCCAGTTGGAGCTTCCTCCGTATTCCACGGACGCGATTATGAAGGAGCGGCTGCTTGTGGCGATTCATTTTGGTTCGGGAGAGTTTATGTTGCGTTAACTGTCATTTACGATTTCTCGTCTCTTTGTTTCATGGACCTGTTGCTCTCTTCTCTGTGCGTTAACACTGTAGGCACCTACTTTTGATTCTCCTTGTTCTGAGTGTTGTGTCCTCGTCAAGTGGGAAGCGACTGCTGCGTGTGAAATAGGTGTTGTGAAGTTGACCACGGCCAATTTCGATAGTTTGGTGAACGGAAAGGACTCGGGAGTGTGGTTCATTCGCTTCTTTGCGCCCGTTTGAGGACTGCTGCTGGGATTCATTTGTAGTGGTGTCCGCACTGCAGGAAATTGGATACGCCTTGGGCTGAAACGGCACAGGCGCTGAAAGGAGTGGTGCACGTCGGTGATGTAGTTCAGCGTGTTGTATTCATCACGAATAGGTCGACTGCACGGTTGAATTGAAGCTTGCCGATGTCTACAGCATCAAGTTCTTTCCCACGCTCCTCCTGTTTCACAACGTTCGTTGCTGTGTCATGGATTCATCGTAGAGAACGGTTTACTCCTATTCTGGATTGAGGTCGGTTGACAGTTTTGTGGATGCCGCGAAGAAAGCGTATGGGATGCAGAGAATCGATGCCGGATAGACGGGACGCCATCCAGTCCAATGCCCCCCTTTCTCACTTTTCCTACTCCCAAGAAGCGTTTCTTTTTCCCGTGACTCCTACCAAGATGGCGTTGCGGCCAGCGCCGGTGGAATCGACTCCAAAGAGCGAATCTTCGTCTCTCTTTGTCTGGCTTATTGCAGTCCTGTGTTTTATCCTTGTTGCTATCTTCGCTGCAACGCTTCACAGCTACAGGAGGTACAGCAAGGAGTTGGTTGATTCCGATGAGGAGGAGAGTGAGTATCTGGTGAAGTGTTCTGTTTGTTCCCACGCCTCCTCTGTAAGTGCAGAAGAAGTTTTAATTGAGATGGTCCCAGTGAGCAAAATAGGGACATTCTGTTTTTTGTCAATTCGCGCATAGATCTTATTCGATCGACTTCAAAGAAGTGCAATCCATGGACATCACCCTGTCATCGAGCATTTCGGAGCTAGTAGAAGTGAATGGAGCTGTGTTTGGGGTGATCGATAGTTAGATGCGTTACAGCTGTTCTATCCTATCTTCGACTCTGTCGGAGAGGAGGGTATATTCATGCTGGGAACGCTGTACTCACGGAACGCTCCGTTGCATCAAACGCCTGCTTCGTACTCTCTTTCTCTCCCCTCTTCACGGCGTGTAGGTGTCAATTCACGCGATCGAGTAAGGAGTTTTTCACCGTTTCTGGGAGAATGCTGTATCCCTTGCTCGTCCAGGACTGTCCCAAGGACACCACAATCGTAGCACATTGTCGTGGGAGTTGAGTGTAGGTGCTGACATTGCTGGACAAGAACATGTCTCCGTTTGCGATAACCTCGTTTGCTTTGTTTGACGAACACGCGTCACTGCGTCAGGGCTACCAGAAGGTGGAGTTCTACGCGTATACTTCGGGTGTGTTTCGTGTCTCTTGGTTGAGTGTAGACTGCGCGAGCACGGTTCCCTACGACTGTGGATACAAGGAGGTGAGCGACTACCTGAAGTGGGAGGATATGAAGGGTTGTCGTGACGCATGTCCGTGATGTGTAGACACAACAAACGAAAAGACATGCCAGTGGCTGGCGGACATTACGGACGATAGAGTGCGCGATGGCGGTGTTTCTAACTCCTAGTGCGAGGAGGTGACGACAATGACGGTAAACAAGAAGAAGAAGTACCTCGAGGCGCTGGGCCGCAAGCTCTACAACCACAAGTTCTCCCTCCCGCCGATCCCCACCGACTCCGTGGACCGTACCGTCGTTCCCTCCCCGTGATGGTTAGGCGACGCGATCAAGGCGAACGAGATCTGTCTGGAGATGGTGTTCCGTCTGCCTCACTACGGCGACGTCACCTTCGGGTACCTGGAGTACCACCACAAGGCGGAGCCGAAGGACCAGATCGCTCTGTAGAGCTGAACCAGTCTCGTCACGGAGTAGGATCAACGCGTGCGTGGTGGACTCGCCGCCGGAGCCGCACCCCTCGTCCTCCTCTCTTCTCTGGGACGACTTCTCCTCCGTGTATTACGACCCCGAGGTGGGTTGCGTGAACCCGATCGACCAGAAGGTGATGATGGTGGTGGCAGCGACGACGCCTCATCCCTAGTTGAAGCAGTCCGTGGGAAGACGGTTCTACTCGCCCGACGACAAGCCGACGAACGAGGAGAAGGCGCGTCTGCTGCGGCTGATCAACACGCCGCTGCAGCCCGAGGAGCTGACGGAGGAGGACAAGAACCTGCTGTGGGACTTCAGGTGCGCGTGGAGCGGGCGTGTGACGAGTAGACACGTGCTGTACGGACTGCGCCACGCGCTGCCGAAGATCCTGTACGCGATGGACCTCTCGGACCCCATGGAGGAGAAGAACGCGATCGACATGTTGGAGCAGTGGCCCGAGCTGTGCCTGGAGGACGCGCTGCAGCTGCTGTCGAACTCGATCAAGCAGAAGGACGTGCGCGCGTTCGCGGTGAAGAAGCTGGACGCGTGGGAGACGGTGGCGTGTGTGAGGGGTAGGTTGTTGGACGACGAGAGCCTGAAGCTGTACCTGCTGCAGCTGGTGCAGGCGCTGCGCTATGAGAGCGACTTGATGGGACGCGAGATGAAGGAGGTGGTGGAGAAGCGCGTGGTGAGGATTGTGAAGGAGAAGAGCGAGGAGGGTGTGGCTGAGAATGTGGAAGAGAAGCCTGTTGAGATGGTGGAAGAGAAGCCTGTTGAGAGTGTGGAGAAGACGGAAGAGAAGACGGAAGAGCAGACGGCTGAAGAAACCCCCGAGAAGACGGAAACGGAAGACGCCCCCACAACAATCCCTGAACCCGCTCCTGAAGTGACGCCTGTTGAAGAAACAGAATCGAAACCCACCGAAGAAACAGAATCGAAACCCGAAGAGGAAGTGATCGAGGAGGAGATCGAGGAGAAGAAGATGGTGGAGGTGATGGTGCCACACTCGCCCCTCCTGCAGTTCCTCATCCGTCGCTGCGCCGTGGAGCGCACGCTCGCCTCGCTCCTCCTCCACTACATCCGCGTGGAGGGCAACAAGAACGCCAAGAACGCGAGTGAGCGAAATCAGGGTGATTTCTGTCGTTCTTGCTGAGGCGTAGCTTACATCGACATGGAGAAGGCGTTCTGCGACTATCTCCAGAACACGCCCGAGTGCCACATCGTCTGGACCGAGCTGCTGAAGGAGGAGAAGGTGGTGGAGATCGTAGGCGCGCCTTCTCCGCGTTACCCGTAGATCTTCCAATTGAGCGACCGCATTCTCGAGCTCGGCGGTCGCGCGCAGAAGAAGCAAGAGAACCTCCGCGCGCTGCTGGCTGGCGAGTACAAGGCGCCGCTGAGCGACTACCCGCTGCTGCCGATCCGCCCCGAGCTGGTGCTGTCCCACGTGCTCCCGTCCACAGCGAAGGTGTTCCAGTCGGCGATGACGCCGTTCTGCCTGGAGTTCGTGATCGAGGGCAGTGAGCGGTGAGGGCGTGTGGTGGGCGTGACGTGTAGCAGCGCGCTCCCGGTGAAGCGTCTGCGCAAGGACAGTCTGTCGACGGTGAGCGACTCGGAGAACGCGGTGGAGACGTGCAAGGGCTGCGGCAACACGTTCCCGAAGTGCACGTGCCTGATGTGCATCGAGTGCAAGAACGTGCTGGCTGTGAACGTGAGTGTGGGCGAGGGTCGTGAGGCGTAGAAGCACCACTGCCGCGACTGTCGCTACGCGATTTGCAGCAAGTGTTCCGAGATGAAGAACAACGTGCGTGTGTGCGTGAATCGCGACTCGTGCGAGAAGCGCTCGCACCTGACGCTGTCGATCATGGTGAAGAACGGCGACGACGTGCGTCAGGACCAGATGGTGATTCAGATCATCCGTCTGATGGACAAGCTGATGAAGGACATGAACCTGGACCTGTGCTTGTCGCCCTACGCCGTGCTGGCGATCAGTTCCTCTCAGGGTATGTTGGAGATGGTTCAGAACAGCAAGGCGTTGTCGGGTGTGAAGTCCATTCGTCAGTTCTTGAAGGAGAACCACCCTGACAGCAGCTGCGACCTGGGCGTGAAGAAGGAGGTGATGGACACGTACGTGAAGAGTTGTGCCGGCTATGCCGTGATTACCTACTTGTTGGGCATTGGCGACCGACACTTGGATAACGTGATGATTGACGTCGGGGTGTGTGGAGGAAGTGAGAAATAGAACACGGGACACCTGTTCCACATCGATTTCGGGTACATTTTCGGGCAGGATCCCAAGGTGAAGGAGGCGAAGATCCGTATCACAAACGACATGATTGATGTATGAGAGCGTGAATGGCGTGAGGAATAGAGCATGGGCGGACAGACGCACAAGAATTACCAGATCTTCCTTGGATACGCCTTCCAAGCGTACCACATTCTTCGTCAGAATGCGATGCTGATTATCACGTTGCTGCGTTTGATGCTCGACGCCAACATCAAGGATTGCAAGCCCGAGTATCTGAACCGGATGATCGAGCGCTTTAACCTATCTATGAGCGACGAGGATGCAGAGAACGAGTTCAAGAAGGTGCTGGAGAGTTGTATTGGCGATCTCTTCGTAACGATGCTCGAAATTGCTCATAACGCGAGAACAAGTATGCGATAGACTCTATGCCCTTTGTTTGTTGCATTCCGCCTCCGTGCTCCGAGTTCCAGAAAAAGGCACTTCTTTTGAAAAACGTTAGACTGCAGAAAGAGTGATTCCAGAGATACCCTTGTGATATGACTGACGTGGAGACTGCCTACGTACCGAATACCGTGTTAGTGGACTCACTCCGTAGGTAATCTACGACTATGACGGCACGGACGATACGCAATTGAGTCTTCAAACGGACGACGAGGTCATCATTATTCAGTACGGCGATACGTGGTGTTACTGCCTTCACGGTGACAAGGTGGGTGTTGTTGTTGCTGTTGACGTGTAGTATGGGTACTATCCCACGTCATATCTTGAATTTGTGCGTGTTTATCGTTGTGCTTAGGATTAGGAGGAGGATGAAGAATATGAAGAGGAAGAAGCTGATATGGAAAACACAAATGAGGGTGAAATGACAGAAAAGGAGAATGAGGTTGTTCCGGGGAAGAGGGTGGATTCGTGTGAAACGGTCATTGTAGATGATATGCCAGAAGAGGTGGAGAAGGGTATGACAAGATTGAATCCGCCTATCACGGAATCTAACGAAGAAGCTGGTTCTGTTCTTGGGTGCGATGAAGAGAAGCAGACTGAGTGCAGTGATGATGTGAAAGAGTCGGAAGTGGTTCAGACGAGTGACCAAGTGGATTTTTCTGTGAGTGCTGTTCAGGGAGTGGTACCATCGACTGGTGGTGAAGAGGGTTCTTCTGTGCAGCCTGACGTCTCGTTAGAGCAGTCGAAAGAGATTGAGAGTGTGGTTCCTGTAAATGGAGGCGATGAGGTTGTTTCTGCGAGTGGACCTGATGAGGTGGAGATTCAGGAAGAGAAGCCTGTTGTTGTTGAAGAAAAGTGTGAGTCGGTTCAAGAAGAAGAGCATGTTCAAGAAGAAGAGATATCTGTCCCTGAAGAGAAGTGTGAATCGGTTCAAGAAGAGGAATCTGTACCTGAAGTTGTTCAAGCGGACGAGAAGCCTGTGAGTGTTGAAGAGATGAAGGCAGATTCTGTCTCTGAAGAAGTGGCAACTGCGCCTGTCGTTGAGGAAGAGAAGCCGGCTTCTATTCAAGAAGAGCATGAATCTGTTCACGAAGAAGTCCTTCCTGTTGATAATCCTGTTCACAAGGAACCACAACCAGCTCAGACCCTCGCTTCTGTTCAGGAGACGACGGTCCCTCAGCCTGTCAAAGAAGAGACAGTTTCTGTTCACGAAGAGAACCTTCAACTCACTCAAGAAGAGAAGCCTCAACCCTCCCAAGAGAACATCCCCGAAGAAAAGCCTCAACACACTCAAGAGACCCCCCAACACACCAAACCCTCCGTTCTTCCCCAAGAAGAAGAGAAGCCCGCAATCCCCGAAGATCTCCCTGCAGAGAAGCCCCTCAACGCCACCGACTCTCCGCTTCGTCCAGAACGAAACTCCAACCCACCTCAACACTCCCGATTCCTCGTGGCGCGTCCGCCGCGAACCATTCGCATGAACCTTCGCGACATCCCAAGCCCCTCGCACACACCAGGCGCCTCCGCACTGCCCGTGACTCCCTTCTCGTTGAACACGAGCCGAGACACGACGCGCCTGTCCACATCGAACGTGGTGGTGAAGCTGCGCGAGAAGAAGGAGGACGCGACGGAGGAGGGCGTGCCGAAGTGGCAGGAAGGGCGCGTGACGATGCTGGTGCTGAACATGGTGGACAAGACGGGCAACAACGTGAGTGTGTGGAAAGGGAGTGACGTGTAGGAGTTCGAGCGCAACATCAAGGAGGGTGAGCGACGCGTTTGGAGGGTGATGTGCAGAGATGGATCGAGTGCGAGCCACCAGCGACGTGCAGACGATTCTGCGCGAGTTTGGAGAGACGGGTGGGTTTGAGGAGGCGTGCTGAGGGGCAGAGGTGGCGTACTACAACCAGCTGAACGACGTGTACAGTAACTTCTTGATGAACATCGAGTACAGCAACAATCCGGAAATCAGGGAGATTTCGGACAGCCGACACGTGAGGCTGAAGGAGTCGTTTAAGACGCAGATGGCGCGTTTGATTCAGAGTACCCGAGAGATTCTGGACATCCATAACAACCTCCTGTTTCAGTGGGAACGCATCAACCGTCAGTCGGTGGACGTGCATTCCTTCCTCTCCATCTTCTCGCTCTTCATTTCCCTCCTTTCTCCGTACGTGTACTATTCCGCCGTGCTGACGTTGTGCTGTAACTACCTCAACGCGTTGCGCTTTCCTGCCATGCTGACACCTAGAAAGATGACGAACACGGTGTTCGCGCACTTCGTGGAGGCATACTCGCGCGTCGGCTCCTCCACGCACACGTCAACGCACGTGGTGTTCGATGTGCTGGCGACACCGATCAAGCGTGTAGAAGGAAGAGGAGGCGTTGAGCGTAGATCGTGTTCTACCTGCAGTACCTGAAGCGGCTTGAGACGGAGGTGACGAGTCCCGAGTGCGTGGTGTTGATTCATCAGGTGGGATTGGAGTGAGGGACTGACGGAGCAGTGTTCGATTCGGCTGAACGGCGTGATCACGAGCATGAACGAGGCGTTGGAGGAGGAGGACTCGCGGTCGAAGCTGATCGAGTTGAACGAACGCATCGTTGGGAAGGCGGCGCTGGTCGCCAAGGGTCGCGTTCTGTTGCTGGAGGACGACGTGCAGTGCACGTGCAACGACGAGGTGTGTGAGAGTGTGTGAGGTGAGGGATAGAAGAAGAGCGGGAACTACCACATTCTCGTCTGCAACGACGTGCTCTGTTTCTGCAAGTGAGGGATGGTTGGCTCTTGTGACGCGCAGAACCTCGGGCGACAAGCTTGCGCTCCGCTTCGTCTATCCCTCCAAATCGGTGCGATACGAGGACGTGCAGGTGACGCGACAGAGCCCCGAGTCCGTGTACTCGTCCACCGACTGCGCGCTCCACCTCGTGGTGAATGAGTCGGAGTCGTGGAGCGTGTAGGAGCCGAGGTGGTGCGTGAGGCGTAGTGTGACAAGCACGTACGCGAAGAAGAGGCTGTGGCTGTTGTGCTTGTCGAAGATCACTCGAAGTGTGATCAATGACGAAAATGGCGACGATTTGTGGAATGCGAGGAATCAGGAGCGAAGCGACAATCTGTACCACTCGTTCAGCTCCCCGAAATTCCTCTATTTCTCGGCGTCCAGCATTCAGGGTCTTCACTTTGTGGCAGATCAGATCATTCCGCAGCCTTCTGCGGAGGTTCATGCCAGTCCTGTGTCGGACACCAAGTTGTGCTCCAACTGTGCCGCGCGCCTGCTCTTCTCAAAGAGCGTGCAGTGCAGTCGGTGTGGGCGCGTGTTCTGCCGCAATTGCTGCAACGAGCGTGCTCTGAGTTTGAGTGAGTGACCGAAAACGGCGTGATTTGCAGAGAGCGAGCAGTTTTTGTGTCTGTGCAACGATTGCTACATTGAGAGCAATATGCAGGGAGGGTCCTCGCTGTGGGTGGATCAGGACTGTTTTTCGTCGCATCAGTCGTTGCTCCAGAAGTCGGAAATGGCGCCGTTTTTTGACGCGTAGTGTGTTGGATTGTGTGAGCGTGAACAGTGTGAAGGAGGAGATGGCGAGATGTTACTCCTCCGGAAAGGAGAATGCGTCTCTTGAGTTGAGCGAGATCGATGGTCGTCGGTTGCTTCAGGTGATGATCGTTCATGTGATCTGGGGAGGTGATGACTAGCCCGAGTTTTATGGACTTCCGTCCGACCTTCCCTCTCTGGGGAGGTTGATTCGCTCTGGGTTGTTTGGATTGAGCAGAGAAGGAAGAATGATGGCGAAGTGCTTGAGTGTGTTCCTCTTTGACAACCTGCTGCTTCTCGGCTCGATTAGTGCTTGTAGGGTGAGTGTGGGGTGGTGAGGACTAGTGAATGCTACCAAGTTCAACCGCCTCTTCAAGTACGAGTGCAGTTTTAAGCTGGACGAGGTGTGCATTGCCCCGAAGAGGAAGGAGCATGTTTTGTATATCCTGTTGACAGAGACGCGATGCGATCCTTGATTCCACCGTTGATCAGCAAGAATGGCGCGATCAATCTGTATGTTTTCGACACTCTTCTGGAGGAGGAATGGAGAGCCTTGCTTCAGCATTACTGCTCATCGAGTTAGGAGAGTGTAGCATGTGTTTTCAGTGTGTGCGTTTTTCAACATGTGTTTCTTGCCACCCCCGTATCAGGCTTGTCACAATTGAATATGGAAAGCGAGTTTCCGTATCGTTTTGGTCACCCCGTGGTCATCGAAAAGGGAAGAAAGTGTCTCCACGATCATTCGTTCGTTTCTTCTCAAACGAGCAATGTCCTCTTTGATTATAATGATGCGACGTGTAATCTGCTTCTTATTGTTTTAGTAATGGATAGTGTCGGTGATCCAAGTTGAGAGGGACCCAGAGTGTGAAAACGACGCTGTGACGTTAACCGAGTGTGTTCATCATCAATTCGACGATCCGATTCAAAGTGTGACGGTATCAGAGGATGGGAGTGCCGTTTGCGTAAGCACCACTCGCGATGTCTTCCTCTACGCCGCAACGGATCTGGTGAACGGTGAATTCACTCCGATTCTGTCCATTCCAGAGCTTGCTGCATGTTCGCGTGTAAGAGTCGCTCCCAGTAACTGAGTGATTCGTGAATGACGCCTAGAAGCGATCATCGGATTTCAAGACTGTACGGTGTATGTGCGCACAAAGGAGACTGCACCTATGAAGCATGCGTTTGACGGTCCTATTGCTGATTGCGTGATGTGTGATTCCACTCTCTTCGTTCTTCTCCGCAATGGAAATCTATTCCGATCTGAATCATTTACGGAATATGTTCCTTTGGATCCCCCTGAACTCAGGAGTTGTGCTTCTGTTACGGGAATGAGTCTGCATGCTGGCAAGAACGCGTTTCTGTCTTGTTTCCGATGCGGTGAGGCACTTCGCGTGTTCATTGGGACCTCATCACGGAATAGCAGATCCAACGCCTGGTCCTTCTCGGATCTGTCGGATCGCTTGTGCTGCTTTGACCCGATCGATCCATCTACACACTACAGCGTGGCCTATCTTCTCCCCTACCGGACATTCGTAATCACGCACAACCAAACTTCCTCGCTGTGTCTCGTTCGTCTGACCGAAGCGGGATACACCGTGGAGGACACGACGGATGAGCCGAACTGCAGCGTGCCGATGAACGAGGAGGAGTTCGAGACGGAGCGTGTGAGTGGTCTGTTGTCATTGTGGATTGAGGAGGCGGCGACGTTGGTGTACGAGACGGAGTCGGGCACGCTGTACAGCGCGCGTGTGGGAATGGAGGGTAAGAAAGGGAAGGTGGTGGAGAAGGTGATTGACTGTTGGAGATGCGAGGGATCGGGTGGTGATTATGAGAGCGCGATTCGACAGTGCTGTGTGAATAGTGACGAATTGGGGGCCTTTTTCGACACAGCAGAGGTGAAGAGTTTCAACACTCTTTCGCAGGAGAAGAAGGTTTCGCTCATGCTGGAGGAGACGCGTCTGCGTCAGAAGCTGGTGGACAGCGTGCTGGACCTGAAGGTGGAGTACGTGAAACACCACCAACACGCGTTGAAGCTGTTGCAATCGATCGGCGACGAGGTGGCGTGTCTTGCGAGGGCGGTGAAGGCGAAGAAGAGGGTGGAGGTGAAGAAGGGCGCGAAGTTGCCTCAGATTTTGGAGGTGATCAAGGAGTTGGTGTGTTATCGCGAAGCGACAAAGGCGAGTTTGAGCGAGGAAGAGAATGAGAGGTTGTGGAGAAGGTGATGTTTGAGGGATAGACAGAAGGAGGTGATGAATCGACTAGCGGTGTTGATTTCGTCATTGAAGTGCGTGTGTGTGGTGTGAGTCACCGATAGAAAGGAGTACGACACGTGCAATGAAATCAGCGTGTTCCAGAAGAAGGAGATGAAGGTGTTGGAAGAGGCGCAGAAGAGAACCCTGTTGTCGAACACGCTTGCGTCGCTGGCTCGTGCGGGAGTGCCTGCAGGCGGTTTCAGAGTGGTGCATGAAGAAGAGAAGAAGGAAGAGCGAGCATACGTGATGGGACGAGGGGAAGAGAAGGGTGTGTGCTATGTGAACGCGAATGAGCGAGTGGAGGCGATGGCGTCGGTGTTGGAACAGCAGTGGAGAGTGAAGCGAGAAGCGTCGCCGAAGGTGATGGTGAAGAGAAAGAATCGATTGGTGGTGTTGAAAGAGAAGGAAGAGAAGGAGAAGAGAGAAAGGGAGAAGAGAGAGAAGGAGGAGAAGGAGAGGGTGGAGGGAGAGAGGAGAGAGAAGGAAAAGAAGGAGAAAGAAGAGAAGGAGAAAAAGGAGAAGGAAGAGAAAGAACGAAAGGAGAAGGAGGAGAAGGAGAGAAAGGAAAGAGAGGAGAAAGAGAAGGAGAAGAAGGCTGAAGAGAAGAAGAGTGAGTCGACGGAGAAGAGTGAGGCTGTCAAGACGGAGTCAGAGGCTCCCAAAGCTCCACAGCCGCCAAAGCCGAATCTGACGAGTTCGTTCGGTAGTTCTGCGCAGGGCTTGTTTGGTAAGGCGGCGCAACCAGCGCAATCAACGCAGCCAACGCAATCAACGCAACCCACGCAACCCTCTCAGGGCCTCTTCGGCAAATCAACAGAGACAGCGCAACCCACTCAACCAACGCAATCCTCTCAACCCTCTCAGGGCCTCTTCGGCAAATCAACGGAGACAACACAACCCACTCAACCAACTCAGCCCTCGCAAGGCCTCTTTGGCAAGTCGACTCAACCCACTCAAGGAGTGTTTGGCAAGCCATCTGAGCCAGCTCAGCCCTCTCAAGGCCTCTTCGGCAAGTCGACTCAAGGAGTGTTCAACAAGTCCACTGACACAAGCCAACCCTCTCAGGGTCTCTTCGGCAAATCAACGGAAACGACGCAACCCTCTCAAGGTCTGTTTGGAAATGCAACGCAGCCAACACAGCCCTCGCAACCCTCCCAAGGCCTCTTCGGAAAGACAAATCAGGGTGCGTTCGGTAATGCACCACAGCCCGCTCAACCCTCACAAGGCCTCTTCGGAAAGACAAACCAGGGCTTATTCGGAAACGCACAACAACCCGCACAGCCTTCTCAGGGTCTCTTCGGAAAGACAAATCAGAACACGTTCAACAATGCGCCACAACCCGCTCAACCCTCACAAGGCCTCTTCGGAAAGACGAATCAGGGTCTGTTCGGCAACACAAGTCAGGGTGCCTTCGGCGCCTCTGCTCCCAACGGACAGTACGGTTTGTTCAGTGGCGGTGCGCAGCAACCCTCTCAGGGCCTGTTTGGAAGCAATACGAAACCGCAGCAGTACGGCTTGTTCAGCGGCAATTCGCAGCAGCCTTCTCAGAGTCTCTTCGGGAACAGCATGAACCAGAACAAGACGGTGAATCCCGTAGGGAAGGAGGCGTGGTGTGAGGAGTAGGAGGCATTCAGGAACCTGATTATGGAGTTCTACACGGCGTACAATCCAACGAAAGTGAACGAAGTGCCTGGCATTTGCACGAAGTACAAGGGAAGAGAGCTGGAGTTGTGTCAGAAGCTGGACCTGAAGTACAAGACGGGGACGTCGTTGCAGCAGAAGTTCAATTCACTCTCGACTCTTTGTTCAACAAACAGACATACGTCGCGTTCTTGCTCTCCATGATCGCTCTGCAGTTCGGACAATACCACGTGCCGTCTGGAATCGTGTCCAAGCCAACGCAGCGCAGATGGAACCACTTGATGGCGCAGTCCTCATTGTCACAACAGATCATCTCGCCGTAAGAGGGCTACCGGATGAGAGCGGGAAAGAACACACTCACCTGACCGCACAGGCAATAGGTCTGCGTCTCCTCGGTGGGCGTGGAGTCGATGGGAGTGAGACTGACCTCTTCCTTCTGCTTCTTCTTCGAGCTCTTGGTTTCCGTGCTCTTTATAATCTCCGCCTGCGCGGCTTCGATCACCTTGCGCTCCTCTCCGTACTCATCAATCTTCGACGACAGTTTGGTGATCGCGTTGTCCATAAGTCGCGTGATGCGCTGGGACAGCTGCACCTTTTCCTCGGAAAGCGCGATCGCCTCGTCGGTTTTGCTTTTGAAAGTGAGGAACAGCGGGTCCTTGACGAGGAGCTCTTCGACGTTGTCCGTGTCTGCACAGTCAGAAAAGGGACGAGTGCTTACTGCTCGACTTCACGCGGGCATCTGCCGTTTCCAGGAGTTCCGATTTCAGTACTTCGATTTCAGAAAGAAGCGATGTGTATTTCTATGGTGAATACCGAATGAGAAGGCAGTACTTCGTCCAGTTCTTGGATCAGCTCCAAGTCTCGCCTTATTTCTTTTGAATCATCTCCTATCTTCTCCAAGTACTCCTCTAGAAAAGTGTTCAAGTTCTTGGGTAGATTCGCCCCGTCCATAGAGGATTCCTTAGGATTGAGTATTTGGCGCGAAGCGCGCTGATTGGTCGGGGATTCCGGGGCGTCCAGTCGATTTGAAGATCAGAGCGAGTGGTTCTTATCATTATCTGAGAATCGATAGCCATTCTTCATAGAGCATGAGCGAATACAAGGTTACTGTTGGCAGTAGGGAGCGGAAGTTGGAGGTGAGCCGTAGACATTCCCTTTGCTTGCGACAACGCCGCCCTTGCGGACGTGTTCAAGGACTGCGGTGACGTTGTGGAGGCGGTTGTCGGGATTTCGTTGGAGACATGATGTGCAGGTGGTTATGAACGGCAAGCGTTCGAGAGGATTTGGCTTCGTCACCTTCTCCTCTGAGGAGGCGATGAAGAAGGCTCTTGAAAAGAATGGCAGTGTACGATTCGTGTGTTTGCGTGAGGGTTAGGAGGTGGAGGGTCGTGCGATCCGCGTGAATCAGTTTAAGGAGAAGGATGACGCCCCCAGCTTCTTCACAAGAGAGCGCAAGGAATACAACGACACCAACAAGATTGCCATTTCGAGTAGGTGCTGTTGTAGCTGGTTTAGCGTAGATCTGGCGTGGAGCGTGGATGAGGAGTGCTTGAGGAAGGAGTTCGCTAGTTGCGGAGAGATCGCCAACCTCTTTATCATGAAGGATAAGAAGACGCACCAGTCCAAGGGTCAGGGAATCATTCGTTTTGAAACGGAGGAAGGCATGAAGAAGGCTCTGGAGATGAACGGCAAGGAGCTGAAGGGACGCCCCGTGAGTATCCGCCAGTTCCTGCCGAAGGAGCAGTACGAGGAGAAGAGGGCTGCGGAGAAGGGAGAGAAGAAGGAGAAGGCTGAAAAGAAGGAGGAGAAGGAGAAGACGGCGAAGAAGGAGGATGACGAGTAAAGTCCTTTAGCATTGCTGTTGTTTCTTTTCTGTCACTCGTTATTACCGTTCTATTTCTGTTTTGTTACTCGTTTTCCCACTCCCATTCCTTTCATTCCATTCATTCTCCTCTTCCCAATTCCTTTCCCTTCACTCACTCTCCTATAACCATTTCCTCCCACTCCATTCCTTCCAAACCCTCCCATCCCTCAACACCCAATCTACCGAATTGGGGCCCTTCTTGTCCGAAAGGACCCGGAATCCATTTCTCCTTTCCACCAAATCGTTAATCGAATCGCATACCATGTTTGCTGCTGCCAGAAATGCGTTCCAGCGTGCTGTCAGAAACGCTATGAGAATGGGTGGTTCCAAGATGACCATGGCCTCTAGCGGAGCCAAATCGATCAACCAGGGTGCTGTTCTTGCTGTATCTTTTGCCATCATTGCGATCATGGTGCGTAGGCTGCCGGAGGTTTTGCTCTCGCCTCGTTCATCGGCTACGAGACGTTCAAGACGGTGCACGCGGAAACGGTAGGTGCTTTGCGTTCAGTGTTCTCACCTCCTAGCCCGCCGAGACGGCTGCTTTGAAGCACAGTGGGGAGCGCGTGTCATCACATCTAACGCGTAGAGGCGATCAAGAGCAACCTGAAGGTGTTCAGTGGTAATGCGAATCGTCCGTTGGCTGAGGAGATCGTGAAGGAGCTGGGCACGGAGCTCGGTTCTTGCCGCGTAGAGGTGTGATTGTGAGGTGATGGAATAGATTGGCCGTTTCGCTGATGGCGAGATCGTGATCGACATCAACGAGGACATTCGTGGAAAGGACCTGTTCATCGTGCAGCCGACGTGCCCGCCGAACATCAACGACAACCTGATGGAGTTGATGCTGATGATCAGTACTTCTCGTCGCGCTTCTGCTCGTCGCATCACGGCTGTGATTCCGTACTACGGCTACGCTCGTCAGGACCGCAAGGTGCGTGTTGGGCGAGGGGTTGATGGGTAGATGGCTGCGCGTGTGCCGATTTCGGCGGCGGACGTGGCGCGTCTGCTGGAGGCGATGGGCGTGGACCGCGTGGTGGCGGTGGACCTGCACTGCGGTCAGATCCAGGGCTTCTTCGGTCCGCGCGTGCCGGTGGACAACCTGCAGGGCGGTTTGGTGGGCGTGGACTACTTCGCGAAGATGGAGCTGCACAAGCCGGTGATCGTGTCTCCGGACGCTGGCGGCGTGTACCGCGTGAAGAAGTTCCGCGACGGTCTGATGACGAAGTACGGCATCGACGCGGGAGTGGCGATGATCATAAAGCAGCGCGGGAAGCCGGGTCAGATCGACTCGATGGACCTGGTGGGCACGATCGACGACTCGGACTGCATCATCGTGGACGACATGATCGACACGGCGGGCACGCTGTGCAAGGCGGCGAACCAGCTGAAGGAGCACGGAGGTAGGGGTGTTGAGCGGGATTGAGCGTAGCGCGCCGCGTGTACGCGTTCGCGTCGCACGGTCTGTTCTCGAAGGCGGCGAACTCGCACATCACGAACTCGGTGCTGGAGGAGGTGGTGGTGCTGAACACGATTCCGCTGTCGGCGGCGTCGCGGGAGAACAAGAAGATCGTCCAGCTGTCTGTCGCTCCCTTGTTGGCGAATGCGATTCGCGCGATTCACGGAAAGCAGTCCGTCTCTGCGATGTTCGGAGAGAAACAGTAATCTATTTACTTTCATTTGCGGCGTTTGTTCCAGATTTGTTGATTGGGGTTTGTCTTTTCCGTAATTCGTAACCCAAGCTAGTCTTTTCTGTAATCTGCAACGCATACTCGTTATTTCTATGATTTTAACGCGAGTGGGACGTAAGAACTGTGGCTGTGACGCGTGTGCAGTGGTCGACGTTGTCCTCAGCTGAGCTTGATAACTATGGGAGTGGTCTGTGTCAGAGGAACACCTTTCAACCCACATATTCTTTTTGTAGATATGTCAATCCCTTATCAAGAAGATATTGATGACGGCCAAACTACCTACGATTATGATCTTCTCGTAATCGGTGGAGGTTCAGGCGGTAGGGTTTTTGAATGGATCGTGACGCCGCAGGTCTTGCCGCGGCGAAGGAGGCTGCGGATCTGGGAGCCAGCGTTGGTCTGTTTGACTATGTGAAGCCTTCTCCCCACGGTTCGACCTGGGGCTTGGGAGGCACGTGCGTGAACGTGGGCTGCATTCCGAAGAAGCTGATGCACCAAGCGGCGCTTATCGGCGAGTACATCAAGGATGCTTCCTACTACGGCTGGGACGTGCCGGAGGTGCACCACCACTGGAACACGCTGGTGAACAACGTGCAGGACTACATCCGCGGTCTCAACTACAACTACCGCCAGACGCTGATGTCCAAGCACGTGAGGTACTTCAACCAGCTTGCGTATGTCAAGGACCCTCACACCATCGAGGGTACCGATATATTTGGCGAGGTGGGCAGCGTCGTAGAGGAATGAGGCGTAGAAGCACACGTACACATGTCGCCGCATGATCGTCGCTGTGGGCGGTCGTCCCAACAAGCTGGGATGTCCCGGTGACGAGCTGGCCATTTCGAGCGACGATCTCTTCATGCTGGACCATCCTCCGAAGAAGACCCTTCTGGTCGGCGCCAGCTTCATCGCTCTGGAGTGCGCCGGCTTCCTGCACCACCTGGGCTTCGACGTGACGGTGATGGTGCGTTCGATTCTGCTGCGCGGATTCGACCAGGAGTGCGCCAACAAGGTGGGCGACTACATGGAGAAGGAGGGCGTGAAGTTCATCCGCAACATGGTGCCGGCGGAGCTGAAGCGCCTGCCCAACGGCCGCATTCTGGTGAAGTACCAGGGCAGCGGGTTCGCGAACGGCGAGATGTCGGGCGAGGAGGAGTTCGACACGGTGGTGAGCTGCGTGGGTCGTTACGCGGACACCGCGAAGCTGGGTCTGGACGCGCTGGGCGTGAAGACACGTCGCGGCAAGATCCTGAGCAACTGCGAGCAGACGAGCGTGCCGAACATCTACGCGATCGGCGACGTGCTGTACAACAAGCAGGAGCTGACGCCCGTCGCCATCCAGGCGGGTCGTCTGCTGGCGCGCCGCCTGTACGGCAACAGCGACGTGCAGATGAACTACGACAACGTGCCGATGACGGTGTTCACGCCGCTGGAGTTCGCGACGTGCGGCTGGACGGAGGAGCTGTCGATCGACCGTCTGGGCGAGGAGAACGTGGAGGTGTACATCAGCAGCTTCACGCCGCTGGAGTGGCAGGGCAGCTGTCGCCGCACCGCGAGAAGAACGCGTGCTTCGCGAAGATCGTGGCGCGTGTGAGCGACGGGCTGGTGTTGGGCTTGCAGATCCTGGCGCCGAACGCGGGCGAGATCATGCAGGGCTTCGGTCTGACGTTCATTACGAACGCAACGTACCAGGAGCTCATGGACTTGGTGGGCATTCACCCCACGATTGCCGAGGAGTTCACTACGATGAGCACCACGAAGAGGTCGGGCGAGTCCGCGACCAAGGGCGGATGCTGAGGTTAAGCCTTAGTCGGCGTGAGTAGCGATACTCATAATGACTAAGGCGGAATCGAAGATAGAAAGGGGAGACGGAATTTGACTTATATGACGAATTGCCTCGAAAGCCTAATGGGCTGGGGCTCTTCTGAACTGTGAAAGGACCCTTCACGAGTATATCTTTGTCTTGCGTTTGTTTGTTGGAGCACTCTTTCGATGCAAAAGGGAAGGCACTGCTTTGGAGCTGTTCTTGTTTTCCTCATTCTCTGGGTCGTCATCCTCGTGGTGTTCTTTTCGTCGTTGCTCCTCGTGCGCATCACATGTAGCGAATCCTTCCTCTCAGTCATTTCTATTTCTCCGTCCTCATTGAAAAACAAGAATTCGCTGAGAAATGCTGTATCCGGCGTCTTCGAAAGGAAGTCATTGTGTAGAACAAATCGGGAAGCAGCAAGAGCGGGAGTGATTTGTACGATGTAACACTAGTATCACAGACCTCGTATTTTCTGTGGATTGTGTTGAGGAAGAGGATTGACCGTTTTTCGCTGTTTGCGGATGAAATTGTGAGAAGGTGGAACGGGTGATGATGACTGAATCGTGTAAACGGAAGAATGATCAGTGTGTCGATTCACGTCGACGACGAAAACGCTCAGAGCATCCGCGTGTACATGAGCCAGCACATCTTCCCGGAGCGTGTCCGATTGAGCTACGTGAAGGACAACTCGGGTCACTACCCCATCAACCGTCTTCGGAACGTCGCGATTAACAACACGATAACGAGCCATTTCTGGCTGACGGATATCGATATTTGGCCAGCTTGTTGCTGCTGTTGTCGGTGATCACGCATAGCGGATCTGTATGAGACGATTCTCTCGTTACCGTCTTCGCTGCTCTCTGTAGAGAAGCAGGCAATTGTTGTTCCGGCCTACGAGGTGCTGTTCGACAGCAAGCAACTGATGATTCCCGACAAGAACAGCAAAGGCGCTCGATCTCGCGACGGAACGTGCACGGATTTGGAGGCGTGCCTCTTCAAGTGGGTGCGATACGTGGGAGTGAGGCGTAGACATCTCTTCATGGTTCCGCACCACAAGCAAGAACTCATGTCCTGTCTTCAGTACGGTCCGTGTGACACCTTTAAGAAGAAGCAGCAAACCCATGTGAGGACATGAAGCTGTGGTCACCTTCTAGTCCTCCACGGATTACGAGCGATGGGAGAAGTCGTCAAATCGCTCTGAGTACCTCTTCGATGTGGAGTGCTTCAAGAGCGAGGGTTACGAGCCCTACGTCGTTGTGAAACGAGGACCACTCTTACATATCTTTTCAATCCTTCTGATCGAGTCCCTTCATGAAACCGCGGTTTGACGAGCAGTACGTCGATTACGGAATGAACAAGCTGATTTGGATCTTCCGGTTACGACTCGCTGACTACAAATTCCGAGTTCTTTTCCACTCATTCGCTGTCCATGTTCCTCATCCGAAGTGAAGCAGTCGTGATGCACTGACGTGTAGGACGACGCTGTCTTCGGACATGGACGTAATACGAAAGAAGAACGGCGGGCTTACGGAAATGGACAATTACATGAGGGAGTTCATTCTGGGGCTGAGGAGGGATGGAAAGGAGCTGAGGGCGCTGCTTCCAATATGCGAAGGCGCAACGTCGAATAGTCTTTGGAATAAGCTTGTAAAATGAAATCGATTAACTGCTGTTTGTTCACACGATTATGACCCTGTTTAGTCCCTTTCCGTTTGATGACCGGACAGCATTTCTCTACACGCTGGCCACCACGGGCGCAGTAGCCGTTACCGTAATGCTGATGCGCTACGTCAATCTGTGCACTTCTCCCACTTCGAGGAAGCTGCTGCATATCTGTACGTTTCCCTGCATGCGTTATCATTTCATAGCAATGGCGCCCGTGTTCATTCTGTGCTGGCCGATGTTCCCCAATACGGAGCGAGCGAAGTGTCTCGCCATGTCAAGTACGATGTGAATCGATGAGAATAACGCTGCAGTCCCCTTTCTCTTCACAGCCGTGTTTTGGATCGTGGGACGCGACTACATTCACAATTCTCTCATCGTGAACACGATGAGTCGCAGCGGCAAGCCATCGGAACTGACGGTGGGTCCGGTTCAGTACGGACTGATCATGACGCTCGTGACCTACTTTTACTGGAAGAGAGTGGCTGCTATCTTCGTGATCCTCACCCTCTCGTTCGGCGACGGCTTTTCATCCCTCTTTGGCACCATCCGGAAGGGGAATCGTTCTCTCTGGTGGAATCCGTCGAAGACGTGGTACGGTCTGATTGCGTACGTCGTGTTCAGTTCGTTGGGCATCATTGGGTGGTGCGCCTACTTCCAGATGTAAGACATCTCCGTGTTGTGTCATGTAGGGAACACTTGATGCGCATCCGTGACGCGGATTACGTGCTGCATGCGATCATCGTTTCGGTCATTTGTGGACTCACAGAGACGTTGACGATTCCCAGTTACGACAACATCACCGTATCCGTGGTTTGTGTACTCTTGTATGACTATATTCAGAAGAAGTAGTCTGTGTGTTGAAGAAGCGACGCTAACGCTGTCATTGACCAAACAAACACAGCACAAAAGCTTAGTGAACACGCAATCTAGCATACAACGCAAATCGCTCTTGGAAAGATTCTGCAAGTAGCGCTTTTGATCTTCCACTTCGTCCCTCGCCGTGAACGAGGGCTCTTGCTCAATGTAGTCAGAGGCAGAAGTGCTGCGTAAACTGTTTCGTTTACTATACGTCTTTGGCAACGGCTTTGAAATGCGAGCAATAGTAACATTCGGATTGTTGGCGTCCTGCACGACGCAATGCCCCGTTCGACTGAGCGAGTGTCTGGGCGACGCAGACACCGCATTGAGGAACTGGGATTCGTGCAACGAGCCATTGTAGCTGTAGAACACCGTCGTCCTTCCACGACGGGGAATAGAACAAGAACGGCTAGGCGTCTCATTTCCCGACTTTGCGGCAGGAAGGGAGTTGCGACGCACGGGCGTGGAGAAGACGACTTCGGGAGAGGTGCTATCCTTATTGAAATCGTCCGATATGGAGCCGGAAGCGCAGCGCCGATTCCCCGACAGCCCGTCCTCGCGACTGTCGGAGGAATCGACGGATGTCAGGCTTCTCCGCCTTTCTCTGCGCTGAACACTGATTCTCTCCGACCGCGGGTACTCGGGGGAGGCATACAGATCCACTGGTATCGTCGGAAGGGACACATGCCGAGGCGCTTCAGAAGACATGATACAGCCCTGGAAGCGAATCAATAGCAGGTCAAGGGATGAAGGCAAATCGGATAACCTCGATGCGGTCTCGCTGCGTTCAAATATGTGTTTCTTCGCCCTCGAAAAACGGGGATTCGCGAAAACTCCCAACAGTCGTTTCATCGAACAAAAACAACATCGAATTCTCCCGAAGGATGAAAAGGAGGACGTGTCTATCACCGTAGCCGACTTCTTCTTGTCTGAACTGCTCGTTCCAAAGATGCGCCAAAACGCCAGCTTCTCGTCGGCTCCCGCGGAGCACACCACCGTTCCGTCGGGCGACACGGCGAGATGCAGAATGCGAGACTCGTGCGCGAAGAACTCCTTCATCAGCGTCATGTTCGGATACTTCCACAAGCACAGCTGGTTCTTCGCGTAGCCGTGGGACGAGAGCAGCTCCTTCTCATGTGGGTTCCACTTCAGCGAGCACACCTGGGATCCCGTGTCCACGCTGTTCAGCAGCGTTCCCGTGGACGCGTTCCACAGTTTGATGCAACGGTCCGCCGATCCGCCTCCCGTTGCCAGCACATTGGTCTGGTAGGGACACCAGGCGAGGGCCTTCACGGCAGCCATGTGGTCGGTGAGAACGTAGCGCGCCTGTCCTTCGGCGGTGGAGAAGTCGTCGTAGATGCACAGCTTGTTGTCGTTGCCTCCCGAGGCGAGGTACTTGCCGTCGCCGGACCACGCCAAGCCGCACACCTCCTGGTCGTGTCCATAGAGCACCGAGGTTATGTGTTTTGCAATTCGGACATCGTGGTTCATTACCAGGGAGTCCTTGCCGCCCGAGCTCAGGATGTGGTGGTTCCACGCCAGACTGCTCACGCGCGCAGAATGGCCGCCCATCGTTCGCGTCTTCTTCTGCTCGGCTGTGTCCCACAGCTGGATTTCGTTGCTGCTCGTCCCCACCGCCAGGTAGTTCCCGCCGTCCTTCAGCCACGCGACGGAGCACACGTAGTTGCCGTCTTCGCAGGGACGGATTTGGTCCACGCCGCCACTCGACGGGTTCCACAGGTACACCGTGTCCTCGAGTGCTACGGCGAGCATGTTGTTTGCTCCCCAGTCCAGAAGGTTCAGATAGTAGTCGTTGCGGAGATCGGGAGCGTTGAGCGTCTTCTCGGGCGAAGAAGGCAGCGGGCGTGTGGGGATGGACGACTTCACCATGTTGGGGTCGTTCTTGGAGTACAGCACCCGCAGCTTGTTCTGGTAGCCCGCCTCCGGTGTGGGGACCTTTTCTTTGTAGGCCAAAACACGGTAGTTCGGGTCCACGCGCTCCGTGCTCGCATCCTCTGCTCCCTGACTCAGGTTATAGCTCGTTCGGTTCACATCCAGCTGGTCGTGCGTGCCGACGGAAGGACCGGTCTACCCATAACGCAGCAATCGCAAATCTGCAGATATTTTCTGTTGTTGGGACTTGTCCTGCATCTTGCGCTGCCATCGCGCAACCACTTTCGACTCGAAGGGAATGCTTCCGTTCAGCACATTTTCAAATTCGATGGCTTCTCGCTGTTCCATTCCCGAATAATGCGACTCTGGGAGAACGGACGCATTCCCGCGGGCGACGTCTCGCGTTATGGAGACGAAATCGGCAGAAGCACTTTGGACGGGGACGACAATGGATCCGAACGAATATATACGGAAGGATGAGGAGCACAAACTGCGAAAGCCGCCACGAACCGAGAATTACGTGCGTTTTCGCTGCTCACGCGTCACAATTAGGTGGGCATCGCGGGTCCGATTGGCCAGTCGTTCGGTGTTGTGGAGAAGAACTGGGTTTGTCCGAAGTGCGGAAACAGCAACTATGCCATGAGCAACACTTGCCACATTTGCAGAGAGAAGAAGCCGCTGGGCGGCGGCGGTCTGGTGATGGAGACGGCCATGGTTCGTGATCAGGTTTGAATTGAGTTGGGGCTTGACGACCAGGCCGGAGAGGCGTCGCAGTGGCGCGAAGCGATCGACCCCAAATCGCAGCTTCTCTACTACTTCAACACAGTGACGGGTCAGACGAGTTGGCAGCGTCCCGCCGAGATGGGCGCGGTCGCTTCGGGCACGGGCTGGTACGGTCGCGGTGAGGCGGGCAATCCGCTGGTGGCGGCGTACGAGCGCCAGAACGAGCAGTTCCTGAAGCGCCCGGCTCGGAAGCAGGTGGAGACGATGCTGCGAGGGAGCGA
>ERZ780157.1699-NODE-1699-length-23076-cov-3.386777_pt1 | contig 23076 bp, 30 predicted proteins | sample MGYA00511169_ERZ780157 | MGnify/ENA primary metagenome ERZ780157 (study PRJEB29588, sample SAMEA1965149) | human gut metagenome | biome: human gut; feature: human-associated habitat; material: faeces | place: Denmark | collected 2008/2010 ... | reverse complement strand
CACAGCGAGCCGTCAGTGCCACCCCGACCACCGTGCGACGAAGAAGGGAAGAAGACTTAGTCGCTCGGGACTATCGTTCAGATGGAAGAAGAGAGAGTCACGTGGCAGCGAGGATCAGCGAGACGTCGACCTTTCCGCGCAGAACCGCGGTGAAGTCTGGATCTCACACATCGCTTCATTGCCCACTTCGCTGCGGCTCCTGGTACGGCTGACACGGCGCGTCGCCCTCGCACAGATAACAGTGCTTGCACTGGCCCTGGAGGTGTTGGCTCTGTCGCACGGGCTTGAAGAGCCACGGCTTCGTGCGTCGCACTAGAGTTCAAGAGAGTGAGAACTGGGTACGGCGGTCGATTTGCGGCTCGAAGTAGACGGAGAAGGGTCCGTTGGGGTGGGAGAGGAAGGCAGGCGTTGCCTTGCTGGACCGGCCCGCTCTCCTGTGCCAGTCTTTGCTCACGGAGCGGCGCTTCTTTGGGGTGTCCTTTGGGGGTTGATTTGAGGTTGCTTGTGAAGTGTTTGTTGAAACTTCCTTTGAGGATTGATTTGAGACTTTCTCTGAGGGTTGATTTGATACTTCCTTTGAGGACTCACTCGAGACCTCCTCTGGAGTCTCCACTTCCTCCTCAGCAGTACCATCAGGAGAGGCGTCTCCAGAAACGCGATCATCAGAAGACTCTCCACGAGAATCACCACTGTCATCATCAGCAACATCGGAAATCACTGCAGAGTCCTCACTGCTAATGGATAACTGTATCTCACGTGCAGGAGAGCTACTAACAGGAATGGAGGGACTATCAACCGTCTCTGGCACTTTCGCAGAAGGACTTACAGTGTGCATTCCATTTCCATGCTCCAATAGGGCCGGTACAGACGGAATGCTAATCATCACGTTTCAGACCACGCACATACTCAAGAACAGCCTTCTGTACTCCGTTCACTTCATTACTATCGAGTGGATCGTGACTTAGGACCTACATCGTGAGAACGAACGGGAAGGAAACACTGTAGTCATGTTCCGATACTTCCCAGAGAGCCGAAACGAGTAGTGATATGCAACCGCGTTTCCACTGACATCACGAAAACGAGAAAACGAGTACGATAGCAACACAGAGAAGGAGAGGAAATAGGAAACGGCGATAACACACAACTGCCAGTACCTCATTCTGTAGCAGTGTTGGGCACTCGAAGAGGAACAGTCATTATCGCATTTGCAAATTCCCGTTCGCATCCTCCAGTTACGTCAACATGAGCGGGAGCGAGGTCGTTATCGGAATTGACCTGGGAACGACAACGAGCTGTGGGGCGATCTTCCGAAACGGTCAGTTGGAGAACATCTCGCGCTCTGCCACGCGCAGCACGATCGATTCGGTGATTAAGATCGATCACGGCAATGCGGTGTGCATGAATATCAACCCAGGAACCAAAGTCAATACGGGCTTCGTTTACGAAATCAAACGACTGATCGGAAGGAAGTATGAGGACGTGAAGGAAGAGGTGGAAAAGAACAAATGGCCATTTGAAGTGGTGGAGGGAGAAAACGGATATGCAGCGATAAAGGTGCACGTGGAGAAGGACATTTACCAAACATTTGCTCCAGAGGAAATCGCGTCGTTCATTCTGTCGAACATAAAGAAGAGCGCCGAAGCATACCTGGGTGAGACGATCAACTCATGCGTGATCGGATGTCCTGTGGATTTCACACAGGATCAACGCAACGCGACGATCAGTGCTGGTATCTTGGCTGGATTCGACAAGGACCATATATCGCTGATAAAGGAATCCACAGCGGCGGCAATTGCATATGCAAACAAGTTTGATGCGAAAACAGAGGGTCGTCGAGTGTATGTTGTGTACGACTTTGGTGGTGGTACTTTTGATGCTTCTGTTGTGGAGCGAATCGGAACGAGTTATCGCACACTGAGTACGGCTGGTGATCACAACAGTGGAGGTAAAGACATCGACATCGCTCTGATGGACCATATCACAAAGCGACTCCAAGAAGAAGGAAAGGTCGTGGACGCGCGCAAAGTGGCGAAACTGAAGTTCGGTTGCAAACAAGCGAAGGAGGAGTTGCTAGTGGAGAAGAGCATTTCGCTGGTCTGTGACTTCGTTGCGGATTGCGACGAGGACGAGGAGCCCGAGATCCAAATCACTCAAGCGGCGTTGAATGCCGTGGCGAAGCCAATCATTAAGAAGACGATAGAGGTGGTGAAGGAGGCGATGAAGAAGTGTTCGCCACCAGTGAAGGCGAACGAGGTGGACTTCGTGTTCTTGGCAGGTGGTTCGAGCAAGTTGTCAGTGGTGAAAGAGGAGTTGAAGAAGATGTTTGGAGAGAACAAGATTCGAGTGGATTCATACAACTTGTGTGAGTGTGCGATCGCGTATGGCGCGACACTGGTGGGCTACAACAAGAAATTGAGTGGTAATACTGGTGGTTTCATCGACGAGGCGGAGAACGATCTGATGAGCATGACCGATATCGTCCCGTTTTCTGTCTGGATCTCTTCGGAGAGCGGCGATCACCTGCTGATTCCCGAGAACAGTCCGACGAACAAGACGCACTCCGCAGTGGTGTTCCCGACTGCGCGCAACGTTCCCGCGATTATCACGTTCTTCACGTGCAAAGAGAACGACACGGAACACCGACACGTGGTGGGCTCGCTGTCGGTGCCTGTGAACGCTGCGTTGGAGACGGTGTGCCAGCCACTCCAGGTGGAGGCGAGAATGACGAACGGAGAGTGGATGCGGGTGAGAGTGATCAAGGAGCTGGAGCACGAGGAGTACTGTGCGGATGTGAATGTGATCATGAACAAGGAGGAGGAGCTGAGTGCGGTGGAAAGGAGTATTATGTTGTCGCGCGACAACCAGGAGCAGGAGATGGTGAAGGAGATGAAGACGGCGATTTACTGCATCTGCGACACTGTGCTGTACAAGCCCGGGGTGTCGAAGTCGCTGTATTCGGATGTGTGTAATGTGGTCAAGGAGTGCGAGAAGAGCTCGAGCGTCGAGCAGCTGCTGGAGTTGAAGAAGAGGGCTGAAGAGCTGTGTGGTGTCAACTCTTAGTTTTTGTAGTGTGATTGTTGTCATTCCCTTTCGATAGTGATTGCTGCTATTTCCTCTGTTTGTACTCATTGTCACTCACTCCATTTACACTCATCAGCACTCATTCCGTTAACACTCATTGCCATTCACTCCTTTTCCCCACTCAAAGAGAACAAAATGGAACCCCTTTTCGCATATGCAAAACGGCGCTTTACCTCTCTCAGTTATCGACTCTTTGATGGAAGATAGGGTGGTTGTTGGCATCGATCTGGGCACAACAACGAGCTGTGGGGCGATCTTCCGAAACGGTCAGTTGGAGAACATCTCGCGCTCTGCCACGCGCAGCACGATCGATTCGGTGATTAAGATCGATCACGGCAATGCGGTGTGCATGAATATCAACCCAGGAACCAAAGTCAATACGGGCTTCGTTTACGAAATCAAACGACTGATCGGAAGGAAGTATGAGGACGTGAAGGAAGAGGTGGAAAAGAACAAATGGCCATTTGAAGTGGTGGAGGGAGAAAACGGATATGCAGCGATAAAGGTGCACGTGGAGAAGGACATTTACCAAACATTTGCTCCAGAGGAAATCGCGTCGTTCATTCTGTCGAACATAAAGAAGAGCGCCGAAGCATACCTGGGTGAGACGATCAACTCATGCGTGATCGGATGTCCTGTGGATTTCACACAGGATCAACGCAACGCGACGATCAGTGCTGGTATCTTGGCTGGATTCGACAAGGACCATATATCGCTGATAAAGGAATCCACAGCGGCGGCAATTGCATATGCAAACAAGTTTGATGCGAAAACAGAGGGTCGTCGAGTGTATGTTGTGTACGACTTTGGTGGTGGTACTTTTGATGCTTCTGTTGTGGAGCGAATCGGAACGAGTTATCGCACACTGAGTACGGCTGGTGATCACAACAGTGGAGGTAAAGACATCGACATCGCTCTGATGGACCATATCACAAAGCGACTCCAAGAAGAAGGAAAGGTCGTGGACGCGCGCAAAGTGGCGAAACTGAAGTTCGGTTGCAAACAAGCGAAGGAGGAGTTGCTAGTGGAGAAGAGCATTTCGCTGGTCTGTGACTTCGTTGCGGATTGCGACGAGGACGAGGAGCCCGAGATCCAAATCACTCAAGCGGCGTTGAATGCCGTGGCGAAGCCAATCATTAAGAAGACGATAGAGGTGGTGAAGGAGGCGATGAAGAAGTGTTCGCCACCAGTGAAGGCGAACGAGGTGGACTTCGTGTTCTTGGCAGGTGGTTCGAGCAAGTTGTCAGTGGTGAAAGAGGAGTTGAAGAAGATGTTTGGAGAGAACAAGATTCGAGTGGATTCATACAACTTGTGTGAGTGTGCGATCGCGTATGGCGCGACACTGGTGGGCTACAACAAGAAATTGAGTGGTAATACTGGTGGTTTCATCGACGAAGTGGCGGACGGCAGCGGCCTGCAGTTCGTGGACAAGAACACATTTGGCATCAAGCTCCGGACGGGCGACGCGTACACGGTGCTGATTCCCGAGAACAGTCCGACGAACCAAGTGTTCTGGAAGTACATCGTGCCGCCCTCCGCGCTGAGCACGTGCTGCTCGTTCCAGCTGCTGCGATATAGCGAGAGCGATTCGATGAAGAGTCTTGGTTACTTCTCGGTGCCGGTGAAGGATTACGTGCTGAAGGAACGACAGCCGATTCGCATCGAGGCGAGGATGATGGGCGCGGAGTCGCTCCAGCTGAAGGTGATCAAGGAGCTGGAGCACGAGGAGTGCACAATGCAGCTGAATCCGTCGATGCGACAGGATGAGCTCGATGATGTCTCGAGGAGTTCCGCCATCTTCCGGAGCAAGGAGGAAAAGCAGAAGGAGATCGACGATTACAGAAATCAGTTAATGGACCGCGTAACGCTGCTGACGGGTGACATGAGCGCGGAACGCTCCGAGCGGCTGAACGCGTTGCTCGATTTGCATAATGCGATCGAGGAGAGCACGGATATGAACAGGTTGAGGCAACTCGAAACGGAAGTTGATCGTCTCAGTAGATAGTGCTTTGTTTCTTGGACACTTCAATTCATCATCATGCAGAACCAGAACGTATCATCGATTCTAGGGGCAAAACTGCTGGAAGTGGGGACTGATTGGCAATGTGACGGGGTAGGGATGGGCAATGCTCGAAGCGTGCTGTCCGTCGTGCAATGTGCCTCTGATGCGAAGCAGAGACGAGCAAGTTGTTTGTTTTGGTTGCAACACGCACTTTCACCGAAACGAGGACAATGAATACGTTGTGAGTCTTTGTGAAATGTAGTAATCATATAGATTCTGGAAGAGAAGAAGGAATCTCCCCAATCCGTTCCTTCTCCTCGTGAAGAGGAAGTGTGTGTTGAAAGCGATAAAGCGTACAAGCAGTACTTGGAGCAGTTCCTGAACAACCGTTCAAAGCGGTTGTATGAGATGTGCGACGAGTTGGACGACGAAGAGATCGCGCGCAAACTGCAGATCATCCAGACCACCATCCAGTGCCTTCAGGCCGTTCCTCATTAGTCTTTTCGTATGGAGCTGTTTGTTACGATTGAAATAGAAGGACTGGAGGGTGAAGGCGATTGGTCGAAGAGCGAGTACAGAATCGAGGTAGTGGTTGATTTCCGTGGGTGAGCCGTAGAAGCTCGATTCGCTGCACCCAATCCTGTATATCAACGACAAGCAGCTGATAGGGCACTATGAGGCAACAGACGGGACACAGCTGCTGATCACGCCCCGTGCGGGATGGAAGAGAGGGGAATGACTCTGTAGAGGACGATATTCGGATGTCCAACAAGAAACTCGTCTTCCGCCTCTGTCCTGATCGACCGGACTACGAGAACGTCGCGCGTGCCAGTGCCCTGATCCGCGAAGGGAATTTGAATGTCGAGCCGTATCTGGACTCGTCCATCGTCAGTGTGTAACATGTCGTCTCTTTGTGCTTTTTCCTATTTACACTCCTCACTTCCATTCCGGTGTGTGAACTACTAGTTGTAAACTCAGAATGTCCTTCCGCTTGCGGATTCCAGAGGAGGCGAAGGAGTATCTTCGCTCCATCAGCGCACTGACACCGGATCGTATGCGTACAATGATATAATAATGCGCAGAACTGAATTCGGTGTGTGCTCTGGTTTCCAGCTATATTACACACGAACCGCAAGCAACATCCTTCAAAACGTTGAGCCGTACGGAACAGAACCGGAGTGTGACCATAGGGAGCGTAGGAGTGGACAGCACGACTCTCGACCACTGCATCTGCGGAATCGGCTTTCTCTTATCCGAGTGCCTGAAACACAACGTCAATCCGTTTGACTTTTCGAGCGCCATCGAAGAGGCGCAGCTGAGCGAGGAGGCGAAGACAGTACTCACGCAGTTCTACGATCACATCGTTCGTTGCTCTGGAAAGGAGTTCCTTGTAGAGCATCACCATGAGGAAGGGAGATCGCTCTGTCAGCGAGGCAACCGATTCCTCGTATTCAGAGATTACTGTACATGTGCGCTGCTGTCAGTGAGGCGTAGGATGTGAAGTGGCGTTTGGATGTCGAGCTCAACAACCAGAGCTTGTACCGCGTCTACAGGCCGTCCTTCCTGGTTGAGATCGACTCTCGTTGCAAAAATGAGCGGAAGAGTGAGTTCTTCGAGACGGACTACGCCGTGATGCAGTCCATCGTGGAGGACCTCACGAACGCGGTTCAGAGTAGTTGGAGTGTGTGTTGTAGTGATTTCAGATATCTTATGCAGTACGCATAGTCTGTTTGTTGCCTTCACTTTTACCTGGTTTGTATCGCTCTTCGCTCAGGAAAGGGCGCGATTCACTTGCCGCTTGATAGGGATGGATCACTGCACGCCGTGCTCTTTGTCAAGAAGCAACTGACTCTCACTCTTTTTCTATTCCATGTCTTGTATCGATTATAACTTGAAGTGGGCGATGCGCTGTCCTGTAATCCTCTAGTTTTGATCGCATTGTCGAAGATTCGCGTCTTCCCTACAGAAACACGAAGATCGTGTGCACGCTGGGTCCTGCGTGTTGGGACGTTGACAAACTCGTGGAAATGATTGATGCGGGTATGGACGTGGCTCGTTTCAACTTCTCTCACGGCAACCACGAGGTATGTGCGAGTCGGAGCGGATCACGAATAGACGCACGGAAAGGCTCATGACAATCTGATGGAGGCGCTGAAGCGTCGTCCCAACAAGCGAGTTCGTTTTCTGCTTCAGCGTCACGATGTAGGTCGCAGTGATGCTGGATACGAAGGGACCCGAGATTCGTACGGGTTACTTGGTCGACGGAAAGAATATCACCATCGAGAAGGACTCCGTCGTCGAGATCACCACCGATTACTCCGTACTTGTCGTCGAAGAGGCTCACCTCGCAGATAAAGGGCGATTGCCACCGCATCTCGTGCTCCTACAAGGACCTGCCCACCTCCGTCAAGCTGAACCAGCTGATCTACGTCTCCGACGGCGACCTGACCTTCCAGGTGGTGGAGATTGGAACCGAGTTTGTGTTTGTTTCTCTGAGGTGAACTCTAGCTCGATTCAGTGCCGCGCGCTGAACACCGCCACCATCGGCGAGACGAAGAACATGAACATCCCCGGAGCGATCATCACTCTGCCCACCCTCACCGAATCCGTGCGCACATCTTCCTTCTCTCACTCACAGGACATCCACGACATCGCCGAGTTCCCGCTCCACCACCGCGTGGACTGCATCGCCGCCTCGTTCATCCGCAAGGCGTCGGACATCGACAACATCCGCAAGGTGCTGGGTCCGCAGCTGCAGCACATCCAGATCATCGCGAAGATCGAGAACCAGGAGGGGCTGCAGAACTATGAGGCGATCCTGGAGAAGGTGGACGGCATCATGGTGGCGCGTGGCGACTTGGGCATGGAGATGGCGCCCGAGAAGGTGTTCTTGGCGCAGAAGTACATGTTGCATGAGGCGGCGCTGAAGGGGCGTTTCACCATCACTGCCACGCAGATGCTGGACAGCATGATTCGCAAACCGCGGTAGGCGTTTCATTGATGGTTAATGGGTAGTCCGACGCGCGCGGAGTGCACGGACGTGGCGAACTCGATTCTGGACGGCTCGGACGCCGTGATGCTGTCGGGCGAGTCGGCGAACGGTCTGTACCCGGTGAAGGCGGTGACGATGCTGAGGAAGCTGAGCGAGGAGACGGAGAAGGTGTACCCGTACATGCGCTGTCGCATCGTGAGCGAGCGAGGGAGAGGTGAGGGATAGAGAGTGTACGAGCAGAGCTCGCAGAAGTACGGCGTGAGCGAGGTGGAGGAGAGCTGTTACGAGGCAGTGATGCGTGCGGAGGAGAAGCGTGCTGGAGCGGTGATCGTGATGAGCCACGGCAACGAGCTCGCTCGCTGGGTCAGCAAGTACCACATCGCGCAGCCCATCTTCGTGCTGACGGACAATGAGAAGATCGTGAATCAGGTGGACGGATACTACCGCAGCTGCAGAGGCATTATGGTGGAGAAGGAGGTGAAGAAGGAGGACATGGTTTCTCTGCTGAAGGAGAAGGGTTACTCCGTTGCGGGAGCGGTTGTCGTGGTTGACGACTTTGATAAGAAGCTGGAGGTGTACGAAATTCAGGCGTAGCGCTGTTTGTTGAATACGGTGTTGTTCAAAGACTCTTACGCAAGTATGGTCCAAATCGCCGACTACATTCCCTGGTACAGACAGGAAGGGTGGACGTCATCCGTGTTTCCGTTTATCCTGCTGGAGCTGATTACGTCCTTTGTTCTGTAGTGTCGGATATTAACACATCACTGTAACAGATTTGTACTGAACATGGTGTTACACCTATTGGAGAAGCAGGATTACGCAAAAGAAGAGCCTTCGGAAGTACGGCGCGTACTCTCCTGTTTCCGTATAGGACGTGATGAAGGTCATTCGTGACATCGATAAGAAGGATGAGAACGGGTCGTTGGAGAAGCGCGTAAGAGACAACTTTAATCGATCGCAGCTGCACCAACAGGACCTCATCAACGTGACGATTGTGAAGGCGGTGTTTATGGAGGTCGTCGATGTGCTGACAACGATCTCCGGATTTCTGCCGTTCACGTACGACATCAGCAAGTTCCTCTGTGTAAGCGTTGGAAATGTGGTTGAATCCAAGGCGAAACTCCATTTGGGGGAGAGCGAGCTGGTCGTCTGCTTCGTGTTCCTCCTCCTCCATTCACTATTCGAGATCCTCGTTTCGCTCCCGTGGGACCTGTATCACGACTTCGTTGTGGAAGAGAAGTGGGCTTCCAGGAATCGCCGTTAGCGGTAGGCACGGATTCAACAAGAAGTCATTTAAACTGTTCTTCCAGGATTTGGTCAAGTCCTTCTTCATCGAGTTGATCATGAGCGGTATTGTGTATTCCATTCTGATTGTGATTCTGCGTGTAACAGCCATTCCTTATTCGTTCATCGCTGTAGAAGGCGGGCCCGAACGCCTGCACCTACGCTTGGATTGCCTACCTTCTCTTCTCCATCGTGATCAACGTTCTGTATCCGATTGTCATCATGCCCCTATTCTACACGATGTCGCCAATGGAGCCCTCTCCGCTCCGTGATCGCATTTACGAATTGGCGAAAAAGGTGGGGTTCCGTATTGGTCGCATTCAGGTGATTGACAGCAGCCAGCGAACGGGCTATAGCAATGCTGCAGCCTACGGCTTCTTTGGCGTGAATGGCATTCTCCTGTTCGATAACCTGTTCAAGCACCTCAGCGACGACGAGATTGTCTCCGTGCTTTGTCACGAGCTGGGTCACTGGAAGTTTAGCCACACTTATCGAGTTTGCGTTCGATCATGCTTGTCATGTAGATGTTGGGCGGAATGGCTGTGTACTCGTTCCTGATGTTCAAGTCGTTCTCGTTCTTCGTGTTCAACGACGACCTGTACCATTCGTCGAGAGTGCATTGTCGTGTTGACGATTAGGTTCGGCTTCGTCGACACGCCCGTTGTGATTGGCTTGGTGCTGTTCACCTCTGTACGGAAATCGTGAACACGTAACTTCTAGACCATTTGGAAGCAGATCAGCGAGATTCTGTCGATCGTCATGAACGCAATTCAGCGAAGATACGAGTATCAAGCCGACGCTTTTGCGACCAAGAACGGATATGGTCCGCAGCTGAAGACCGCGCTGGTGAAGCTGGAGGTGGAGAACGCGTCGTCGCTGTCGAATCACTGGCTGGTCAGTTTAGTGAGAGACAAGTGCGAGTGGATGCGGTTGCTGATTTGTAGTCACCCGTCTCTTGCTGACCGATGCACGCGCGTGTCCGAAGAGGAGAAGAAGCTGGACTAAGATGTGTTGAGAGACTAGTATTCTCTTTTGTTTTGTTTCTTTCATGAGTGCAATTAATCCCGTGCCTGTGTAGTGCTCCGTTCACAAGTAGGAGTATGAAAGCGAACTCAATGAAGCGTATTCGAAGGAGTACGAAAACGACGAAGAGAAGATGAGTGCAGTCACGGTAAAGAATATGGAAATCGCCATTAGGAGTAGAAAGTGAAAAGAGATATCGTTATGCGCATCATGCGGAGCGGCGTGAACGAGATGGAGAAGAATAAGCAAATCCAGGTACGAATTGAATAGGCGTACTTCTGTTCTCGTAGGCCGTGATGTCCTTCGAATTCATCAACAAGGAGAACAGGAGGCGGAGAGATTCTATGGAGCACTACGTCGGAAATGTCGATGTTGAAAATGGGTCGATTGATGCTTCGCAAGTGACTTGGCATGTGGGAGTTCAGAGGAGTGTTGTAATGCCGTAGAACAAGGAAAGGGGCATTTTGGGCTGTCCCCATTACCGAAGAGCAGCAAAGATAATGTGCCCGGAGTGTCATCAGTTCTTCACGTGCCGCTTTTGCCACGACGAGGCGTGCGCACACAAGATAGATCGCTACGCGGTGAAGTACATGGCGTGCATGTACTGTCTTCGCATTCAGGTAGGATTCGGTCGAAGTGTGTGAGTGCAGGAAGTGGGCAGGGAGTGCAAGTACTGCGGGAAGGTGCTGGGCTACTACTACTGTGATGCGTGCCATTTCTGGTGCAACAACGATAAGATCGATCAGTTTATATCCTTAAGACGTGTTATGATGTCTTCTTAACGGCTACCATTGTCCGTTTTGCAACATCTGCCGGCATGGGAAGGGATTGGGCATTGACTCCTATCACTGTCCCAAGTGCAACACGTGCATCGGCACATCGATGTACGACCAGCACGTATGCATGGAGAACAAACTGGACTGCGACTGTCCGATTTGCGGCGACTACCTTCAGACGTCTCGCAAGCGTGTCGTGTTCCTGTGCTGTGGTCACGCGATTCACAGCGACTGTTGCGACGAGTATTTGCACAGTGTTCGTGGTGTTCATGATGCGTAACGAGTAGGGTGGCTTCACGTGTCCCATTTGCCAGAAGACGATCGCGGAGGTGAAGAAGTACTTCGCGGCAATAGATACGTGGGTGGCGGAGAATCCGATGCCGGAAGAGTACAGAGATCTCACGCAGACCATTTACTGCAACGACTGTGAGGAGATGAGCGTTGTGCCCTACAATTTCCTGTATCATAAGGTGCGTTTGTTCTGGTTGTGTGAGGAGTAGTGTCCGCACTGTAAGTCATACAACACGAAGCTGGCTCGCGGTTAGTTGTGGTTCTGTGGCTTTGTTGCACTCACAATCATGTTCATGTTTCACTCACAATCATGTTCATGTTTCACTCACAATCATGTTCATGTTTCTAGTGGGAGTGTCCTTGCTTCTCTGGGTTTGTGGAGGCGCAGCGTCCAATTCGTTCCTGTGCAAAGAGTGCGGGTCGTCGCTGTCCTCCTTCGACAACATCACGGACATTATTGCAGACGATTCGGAAGGGGTGTTCCGAAGCGAGTTCATTCCCGAGAAGTACCAAGTGTTTTACGACCACTTCCCCGAAATCGTTCCCCTGGCCTTGTTTGCTGATTGTGTAGATCAACCAGGAGAAGTCGGACTTGTACTACTTCGACAGCATAGACGAAAGGAACGTGATTATTCTTCCGGAGAAGAAGCCCTCTCAGCACTTCTTGGGCTTCACGTTTCAGTCCGTGGTGTGTCGACAGTGCAAGGCGAAGATCGGCTATCTCTTCTCTCCCGTGCAGAACGCCTTCGCGCCCATTCATCGTCGGTATGTGGATAGAATCTGATGCATAGCGGACCAGATGGATTCGAGTCGTCTCTCTGCGCTCGACTTCTGTCCCTATACGCGTTGTTGGGATGTTGAAGCAATTCTCTTCAACACACTCAAGGAGCAGGGCGCAGTCACGTTCCAGCACGAAAGAAGCATGTTCTCCATGACACCCGAGCTCACCGTACATCTCTCTCCCCGTGTTCACTCTAGCTCACCAATCAGACCATCATCTCCCAAACCGAGTTCTTCTTCTCCTTGCTGGCCGTCTCCGACGACAACATGACCTCCGTCTTCGGCTACGACTACAGCCACACCCCACCGACCCCCTTCTTTTCATACTACCTGTCGCCCTCCAACGACACGACCCACATCGACGTGGAAGAGTAGGAAAGAGATGAAACGTTCACCGTAGCATCATCGAGCGGGGAGCGGTGGAAACGATCTTCCTGAACCTCACCGCGGGAGAGGGCGTAACGGAGCTTCGGTTTGTGTACTGTCCGGCGTACGCGGATGTGTGTGTGAGCGAGTGTCGTGAGGCGTAGCCGATTCGTTATTCTTCTCTGTGGTGCGAGCGCCACCTCCACGCGTACTGTCGCGTCACGTTCTGTGTGGGCGATTTGGCCATCTCGCAAGAGCGTAGGCATGTGGAAGCGGAGTAAGAGCTAGGCGCGGAGGGCTCGTTCTTCGGTCTGTTCGCGAAGGAGGTGGTGATGGACAACGAGGAGCTGGAGGCAGCCATCGACGCACTCGACACGCTTCACTTTACTGTATTATCTCTTGTTTCCTCAACATACCGCTCGACACGCTTCACTTTACTGTATTATCGCCTGTTTCCTCAACAAACACGCCAAATTACACACGAGCCATGATGTCGTTCTGGTCCTGCTCCAGTATCGCGCTGCCGTCCATGCTGATCGGGTGAATGGGGTACTCGCCTTCCGACGGGTGGATCGCCTGCTGCTGCAACTGCACCATGTCGCCCGACAGCTGCGCCACCTGCGTCGGCGCCATGCCCTGCATCGCGCCTTGCATTGTTCCTTGCATCGCACCCTGCATCGCGCCCTGAATCGAAATCGGCTGGATCTGCGTCACGCCCTGCATCTGCTCCGCGGGCACGGACGAGATGAACCGCGACCACACCTGGTACAGTCGGTCCAGGTCGTTGCTGATCTCCGCGTTGCCACTGCCCTTCACGCGCAGGATCAGCAGCGACCACAAGATGTCGTCCACGTTCTCCTGGTTCTCCGTCGCGAACGTGCGGATGTAACTCATCACCTTCGCCGTGCGCGCCTTCTGTCGACTCGTTCGCACCGAAAACAGCGGGAGTTTCGGCCGACCGCCCTTGCGCACGCTCGGCTGGTCCGTCTCGTACGGCTCCGTCACCATGGGCTGCGGTTGCTCGGGGTTCTCGCCGCCCAGCTCTGCGCCGCCGCCAATGGTCGTTGGGATATCCCCCAAATTGATGGTGGTCGTTGGCGCGTCGCCCACGCCCAGCACGTCCAGCGGGTTCATCTTGATCCGCTTGCTCGGGTCCGACACCTCGCTCGAGGGGGAGCGCACGTTATTCAGCTCCTCGAAGAACTTCTCCATCATCTCCGGCGTCGCCTCCTGACGACTCAGCGAGCTGTTCGCCGCGCGTTTCCGCACCAGCAAGTTCTTGTGGCGGCGGTAGAAGCCCTACGAGTGACCCCCCATTTTCACACCCACGTCGAACCAGTGGCGGTGGGGCCCGTCCTCCTTGAAGGGGTGGGGTCGCTTGTCGTTGTTCACCAGACGCATCACCAGCTTGCCCAGCTCCTCCTTGCTAGCCTTGTACCCGCACTCGTCCAGGCGGATCAGGAAGCGCTCCAGCGCCAGCTCCTCCGCCGTGGTGAGCACGGTTGGCGGTCCGCGGCGCGCGCCCATCTGCGGGTTGCGGCAGTGGTTGCGGATGGTGGCGACGGGGATGCCGACGCGCTCGGACACGTCCTTCATCGTGGAGCGACCACTGCTCACCTCCTCCACCGCCCAGGTGAGCTGGTCGTTGGTCCACGTCTTGCGCTTTTTCTCCTCCTTGCCCGTGGCGTCCACCATCATCAGCGACGGCGGCATCATCTGCGCGGAGCCTTGCTGCATGAACGTCGGCATCGCGCTCAGGCTGTCCTGCGACACGTCGATGTGGTAACCCGTCTCGTCGAGGCGCGCGCGGTGCAGCGAGTGCGCCGCCAGACTTAACAGCCCGTTTGACTCCAGACGCTCCACCTCGTCCAGGAACTGCTTGATCTGCTCGTCCTTCAGCTGCTCGCGCGGCGCGGGCGCGGACGACTGCCGGTTGCGCATGATAGTGGGGTTGCGCTTGAAGAACCCGTTGAACCAGTGGCGGTGGGGTCCGTCTTCCTTGAACGGGTGCTGTCGGCCGAGCACGCGCAGCATCCCCATGACCAGCTTGCTCACGTCCTCGCGCGGGATGCGCACCTGACGCTCCTCCAGGCGCAGAATGTAGTTGGTGAGAATCAGCTCCTCCTCCGCCGTCAGCACCGTCGGCTTGCCCGGGTGGCTGGCGCGCGCGCCCTTGGAGACGAAGGCGCGCTCGTGCTGGTAGGAGCGCACTTGCGAGAGCCAGTTGAGGTCCGGCGACGCCACGGGGTTCTTCATCATCTCCTTCGCGTCCGCGGCGAGCGGCAGGTCGTTGGAGGCGTTGGCGGAGGAGAGGCACTGGCTGAAGACGAGCTTCAGGTGGGAGTAGTCGCAGAGCTTCTTGGAGGGCTCGGCGTCGTCGGTGATCAGGACGTTGTGGAGGGAAATGTCCTGGTGCTGCTGGAGGAACATCACGAGGGTCTGGTGCAGCTGGTTCTCCTCCTTGCTGATGGAGGAGCGCTCGACGTCGTTGAAGAGCTCGCCGAAGAGCTTGATCAGCAGCGAATGCTGGACTCTACGATGAAGCGAGCGAAGAGGGGCTACTGGAGGTTCTCGCTCTCGAGCGACAGCAGGCAGTTGACCAGACTGCTGTCCTCTGAGGGCTTTAGGAGATACGAATTGACGTAGTAGCTGGAGAGAAGGCGGCTCTACGCTTTACGCAATTGGGATGCAACGCACATTGTCCTGGTCCATTCCGTGGAGGCGGAGCTCCTGGTTGGGATAATTCGCCAGCGACAGGGAGGTGTTCTACGCATGCCAATCGAGCCGCAGAGCGTACCTGTCCGATCGTCTGCATGGGGTTCACGGGAGCGAGCGAGATGGAGCCGGTTCCGTTTGAAATGTCGCTGCCGAACGTGAGCGAGTTGCTGCCCGTGAAGGGGTACGAATTCAAGATAGGTTGTGAGTAATAGGGGGTGCGGATTTGCGAAGCGACCATTTGCGGCATTATATCGTTGCGATTCGAGTTCGACTGGATCGAGATCATCATGGGCATCCTCATCGTGTTCACGTAGGATTGTCCCGGGAGCGATTGCGGCAGAATGTGAGACTCGTTTCCGTCGGGCTCTATCCCCTGGGGTTTTGTGTCGTCGACAACCACGTCGTTGCTCAAATGCTCTTCGTCTTCCTGGTGCGGCAATGTGACAACTACCAGAATGTGAGCAAAAACGCGCCCATCGCCGTCAATTCAAGAGGAGAATCACTTACCCGGTACATCCTGCGAAGTGCCTTCCATTCCAGATTCAAATTGGTTTCGGCTTGTTACAAAAGGTGCAAGACCGGATTGAAAAGAATCGGTATCGGTTCCACGCAAATTCCACCGTCAGGGGCTGGATCAAATCGATTTCCTGTATTTCGCGCCAGCATTCGCCGATTCCATCCCCACCCCGTATCATATTCCCTTTTATTCGCCCAGTATCAATTGGGATTCTTTTCCTTTCGCCTTGGTGGCAAACTGAAAGAAAAAGCGTGGCTCGTGCTCCGCACCCTTCTTTCTCTTCTTTGAGCGGTCAGAAGCGTGGTGTGAAATGCACTCGTACGGACTCTTTGTTTCTGGGAGGCGTTGCGTTGTATACGATTCGAAGTACGGGCTTCGCGATCTGAGGTGGAAGGAATGCTCCCTTTTGAAGTGACATCGGTGTTGGGCTCTTCGCTGTTCCATGGGTCTTCTTTTGTCCCCTTTCACATGCTGTTTCGTTCCATTCCGTTCCACAAATCACAGCACACACACGGCATCGTGCCTTTCCCCAATCCACAATTCGGTAGAAGAGAATGGAAAGTGCGGAACAAAAGGTTGTGAGCGAGCCCGTCGCTGAAAGCCAGGAACAGACGACCACCGCGGCCGAGGCGACCCGTATTTGTGTCCATACCGTTTTCATCCCTAGCGGAGACGCAGTCCGAGGTGAAGCAGGAGCCCGAAGTGGAGAAGAAGGAAGAAACGGAAGAGAGCGTGGTGGACAGCGAAAAGAAGGAGGAGGCTGCGTCCTCTCCAGAGCAATCAGCGGAAACTGCTGCTACGCCCGTGGAGAAGGAGGAGGATGTCTCTGCGGAGAAGAAGGAGGAGATGCCTGTGGAAAAGGAGGAAGACGCGCCTGCGGAGAAGAAGGAGGATACGCCCGTGGTGGAAACGGTGTCCGAGGAAGCGGTGAAGGGAGAGAAGCCTGCGGAGAAGGAGCCTGATCCTTGGAAGATTGTCGGTAACGCCACTCTCACTCCCTGCGGTCACGCCGTGATTTCCCAAGTGACTGACGACAACAGAGCAGCCGTGCTCCTCGTCGCCTCGTTCTCTTCTCTTCCTTGCCGTTATCCCTAGGGAAGCGGAGAACGGAGAGACGCGCCTCGCTACGGGCATCTTCAACCTGGACGCGCTTAGCAAGCCCACGTTTGAAAAGGTGGAGATGAGCGGCAGTGATGATGCGTAGGAACCGGGTACGATCTCCATTCTTCGTGGTCAGGTGTTCCGCGATGTACGCTTACGAGTGCTTTGTGACCCGTAGCTCGGTGATGCGCTGTATCAGGGCGAGATCTTCGACAAGGCTCTTCTTCTGTACCAGAACGCGATCAACATCATCGGCGACATTACGGAGGAGAAGTACCGTGGCGATGTCGATTCGATGCGTTGCGCTGATGTCTAGGGACTGATTATCCTCGTGACGTGTCTGTGCAACATGTCGTCGTGCTTCATGCACCTGAACGTAGCGGTCGGAGCGGCTGATTACCACTAGTACTTCGATCGCGCGGAAACGATGGCGAAGCAGGCCTACTCGATCGCTCCGACGTAACAATTCGTGTTTCGCGTGATTCAATAGGTACGAGAAGGCTGTGATCAGCATGGCGACCGTGTACGTGGCGACGAACAAGCTGGCGGAGGCGCTCACCGTGCTGAAGAAGGGCATCGACGACAACAAGGGGAGCCAGGTCCTGGTGCCTCTGTACAACAAGGTCGTCGAAATGTACAATGAAGGTGGAGGAGGCGAAGCTGCGTAATTCGTAGACGAGAAGAAGAGAGCGTCGGAGCGCGCGTCGTCTTCCGTCCTGTTCAACACGTTGTCAAAGAAGAACACATCATCAGCGGAGCCGCAGAAGCAGTCGAAGGCGGAAGCCATGCAGGAGGCGATGTTGAAGGCGCTGAAGGAAGGACAGCAGAAGCACGAGCCCACCGAGGAGGAGAAGAAGAAGGAGAAGGAGGCGGAGGAAGAGGCTTGGAACAACTCGCTGCTGTGGGGTGCCATCGGCGGCATTGCACTGATTGGCCTGTTCTTGGTGAAGAAGTGGAGACAATGATGTCCCTGTTGCTGTTTGTTGGAATCGCTGTAGTGATGAGATGTGCTGAATTGAGAGTGCTGCTATCCCCTCGGCGGAAACACAGTTCGTTCATTGTTCGTCTTCCTCTCCCCGTTTTGCTATGTCATTGAAACGTCAGACTTGGACGCAAGCTGGACCTTCCATGACAGGCGGACCAAACCCCTCCCGTTTTAAAAGCGACGAGTGGCTACGCCAAGTACGTTTCCTTTGTCTTTCCATGATTTCGAGAACGCAGGCAATATGAATTCCCTGCTGAACAACCGTTTGAAGACGGGAGACGAGAGCTTACAGACAACGTGCGTGCTTTTTGGCCGCTTTCACGTGTGTAGTGTGCACGATCCAGTATCGTACGAGAATTACGTGTCGTGGTGCCAGCGGGAGCATTCGTGCTTTCTCCCGCCAACGATATCAAAGCAGCAGCCCTATCGTCCTCCGATCGCCGAGCCCGTGCCGTACGCGTTGCCGAAGAGCATTCCGCCGCCTACTCCCATTGCAGAGCCCATTTCAAACCCCATTTCAAATCCCGCTCCAAGACCGGCGAACGACAACGACTTTTTGGATTCTTCCGTTTTTGACGAGGCGCTCCGTCTCGAAGAGGAGAGCAACTCGATTGCCCTGGCCGCCAGTCCGTCTCTCACGCAGAACGACGACCAGTACACGGTGAACAGCAAGGTCGTCCAGTTCGCCACCTCTCCGATGAAGCCGAACGCGTCGTCGTCAAACTCTGTGCAGATCCCTCCAAACTCGTGTCTGATGACATACGGCGACGGTACGCGGATCGACTCCATTTCCGACATCGTCCAGTCCTGCCCCTTTTCCGATCGCGATCTGCTGGACACGAACAAGGACGTCTTCGGCCACAACGCATTTCGCTCGGGCCAGTTGGAAGTAATCAAGACCGTCCTCTCCGGAAAGAGTGCATTCTGCATCATGCCGACCGGAGGCGGGAAATCGCTGTGTTATCAGCTCCCCGCGGTGATGATGCCCGGCGTGACCATCGTGGTGTCTCCGCTGATCTCGCTGGTGCAGGACCAGGTGAAGTACTTGGAGGAGGCGGGCGTGTGTGTGGGCGCGATGACGGGCAACTCGGGCGACGAGGTGTACCACAGTTTGTGGCAGAGCGTGCGTCGTCACACGAGGCCGACATACAAGCTGATCTACACGACTCCCGAGAAGCTGAACAAGAGCGAGAGCATGAAGTCGCTGCTGAAGGCACTGTGCAACGAGGGCTTCTTTTCGCTGTTCGTGATCGACGAGGTCCATTGCATGAGCCAGTGGGGTCACGACTTCCGACCCGACTACAAGGAGCTGGGCGTGATCCGCCGCTCGCTCTTCAACGATGTGCCGCTGATGGCGCTGACGGCGACGGCGACGGCGATGGTGAAGAAGGTGGGTGTGTGAGGGGCGTCTGACGCACAGGACATCACGACGCTTCTCCACCTGCCCCAGCAAGAGGTCGTCATCTTCCAGAAGTCCTTCAACCGGCCCGAGCTGCACTACGAGGTGCGGCAGAAGCCCAGCCACAAGAAGTGTCTGAAGGACATCGCGAAGTACATTCGAGAACACCAGCTCAACCAGACGGGCATCATCTACTGCGGGACGCAGGCGCTGTGCGAGCGCGTGTGCAGCGAGCTGCGCGAAGAGATGGCGGACGTGAACTACGGCGACAAGATCGGGTTTTACCACGCGGGACTGGAGGACGCGGAGCGCGAGCGCGTGCAGAAGGAGTAGGTGGTTGTGCGTCGGCAGTGGCATCTCACACCCTGTAGCTGGAGCGACGACAAGCTCAAAATCATCGCGGCGACGGTGGCGTTCGGCATGGGCATCAACAAAACCGACGTCCGTTTCGTGATCCACTACCAACTGCCGCACTCGCTCACACACTACTACCAGGAGGCGGGTCGTGCCGGGCGCGACCGCAAGCCGGCGGACTGCATTCTGTACTTCAACTACGGCGACAAGAACCAGATCGAGGCTTTGATCCGCAAGTCGGAGAACCAGCGCATGACGAACCACAACCTGCAGGAGCTGCAGCGCGTGGTGGCGTACTGCCAGAACACGGTGGACTGTCGGCGCCGCCTGATCCTGCAGTACTTCTCGGAGGAGTTCGACGCCTCGCACTGCGGAACCGGCATGCGCATTCTCTGTGACAACTGTAGTAACCGAGACTCCGTAGAACGTATCGACGTGACGGACGAAGCCATCGCAATCGCGCGACTGAGTGAGTGATGGGTGTGGGTGTGAGGGGTAGTCGTGGAGAGCAACCTGAGTCTGACGATGCTGATGGCCACCAACGCGGCGCGCGGCTGCGTTCCCAAGAACCAGAACTCCATCCGACAGGACGTCGAAAATCACCCCTGTTTCGGGTGTTGCAAGAAACGCCCCCGAAGCGACGTGCAGTCGATCCTGACGGACCTGATCTACAAAGACTGCTTGGCGGAGCTGCACCGAACCACCGCACGCGGCTGGGGCGTGGTGTATCTCGTGAAGGGAAACAACTACAACGCGCTCCTCCAGCGCCAGATTGCTGTGACCATCACCAAGAAGAAGGCAGTGGCGGCGGCGAAGGAGTCGGTGAAGGAGGAAGACGCGGCGGCGCGCGCCACCAACGACGGCCTGGTCGACGACGGGTTGGGCATCGAGGTTCCCCCGCGGTTATCTCGCGAGCAGTGCAAGGCGCTGTACAAGGAGCTGTTGGCGTCGCGACGTATGCTGCAGTCGATCTTCAACGAACGTGCGAGCATCCTGACGCCGGAGGTGATCGAAGAGATCGCGCACACGGTGCCGCTGACGGAGGCGGAGTTGATGACGATCGACAAAATGACGCCGAATTCGGTCAAAGTGCTCAGTAGTCCGATCCTGAGCTTCATTCAGGGCTGGCTGAAGGAGAAGAAGATCGTCGTGACGAAGCCGTTCCAGTCCCGCGGGTTGCTGCGTCGCCAGCAGCAGCAGAAGATGATCCCGAAGAACGCGCGCGGGTCGCGACTGGCGCTGGCGAACCAGGAGCTGATGAAGAAGGAGGAGGAGGACTTGGAGGCGCTGTGGAACGCTGCGGAGAAGATGGAGAAGGAGGCGCTGATCGACGAGGACCTGCTGGCAGCGGCGGACGAGGTGGAGAAGAGTATGAGTCAGTCCGTGCTGAGTCAGTCGGGTGTGAGTCAATCGGGTGTGAGTCAGTCGGGTGTGAGTCAATCCACACTCAATCAGTCAACACTCAACCAATCAACACTCAATCAATCAACGCTCAATCAATCAACACTCAATCAGTCAACACTCAATCAATCAACACTCAATCAGTCAACACTCAATCAATCAACACTCACACCCCCCGACTCCAAGCGCGTGTCGCTCAGCTCCTTCTCCTCGTCGCCCTCCTCCGGCTCCTCCAGTCGCTACTTCCGCCAAGATGCACCTGCGCGGACATCCTCGCCCGTCACGCCGACGAAGCAAGCCATCCGGATGCTTGGGAGAAAGGTGGTGAAGCAGCCCGGAGCGGAGGACTACCCCGTGGTCGATCTCACCACCAACTCCCCTCCGCCGCTGTCGGCGTCGCAGTCAGCGTCGTGCGAGTTTGTATAAGTACTTTTTCTCTGCTTCCTTTTCCAAGGCGCTGTTTGTTCACTAATCTCCCTCATGCTGTCGTCGCTGTCGGTAGGCGTGGCGTGGCTTTCGTGACGACCAGGAACTGAAGGACCTGATGCAGTCCTCCTTCGCCGTTCAGGACAACAGCGTTCTTCTTGATTTCGTCCCGTTTCTCGCCTCATTTGATGCGTAGGACGACTGTGACGGATTTCTGTATGACGGACTGTCGCAGATCTTTCAGTCCACTCACTATCAAGTGGCGGTGAACGAATCCGAGTCCCTATCGCTGCAACAGGACAGCGCAGAGAATAGACTGCCGTACGCCGGGGAGTTTCCGCTGGCCGTGAACACCATCGATGACCAGCTGCCGGAATCCCTCCACTACCTGTCCTTGGCGAAGAACTCGAGGCGGGCGTTCAGCCGGTATTCGGACGAAGAGTACCGGAGGTGGTGGGGGATTCAGAAGAGGGATAGGCGACAAGCACACGCGCAACGGACGCCGCTCATCAGCGTGAGCACGGGACTCACGCACTTTTCGGACGTCGTTCAGCTGATCGAGCAGAACCCGAGCTCCTTTCAGGAGGACCCGCTGTGTTGCCCCTTTTCGCGTGCGTGTTACTTACACTTCTCACCGCTAGTCGTCCTCCCGTTCTGCTTCCCAGTGCTCGTGCTGCATCTCCACGGCTGTCCTCCAGAGGCGTCGACGGGCACGGTGGCATCCCTGCTGCGTCTGTTTGCCTCGCTCTACTGGATCGAGAAGAGGAACCAGGACTACGTGTGCTACGTGAACGTGGAGTCCGCGTACGCCCTCATCATGGAGATCCACGCCAGAGAAGTGAACGGCTTCCGCCTGTGGTTTTCGCTGTAACATGACGTGTTTCCCAACAAACACACGAAGCCTTAGGAAACCTTAGACCTTCACGCTCTTTCCCTCCTTCTTGGGAGCCTTCGCGCTAGGAGCCTTCTTCGCCACCTTCTTGTTCTTCACGCCGCCCACAGCCTTCGTCTTCTTGGTCTTTCTCACAAGGATAAACACCAGCACCAGCACCAGCACCACGACGATGAACACAACAATAATGAGCGTAGCCACGGAGATGCAGTAGCCCGACGCCTTCTGCCACACACCGTCCTTCTCGCCGAGCACGCACGCTCTCTTCTGCGTGCCCACGTAGTTGCCCTGGTTCGAGCAAGGATACTCAGCGATCTCGCCCACGTCCGTGCGCTCGAACACGCCCTCAGGCAGACACTGACCCTTGCGCACGATGATGGACACCTCCACGAACGTGGCGCCCTTGGGGTTCTCGCCGTGGATCGTGTACGAGCCCTCCGAGGGAGCCGTGGGGTTGCCCGTGATCTCACCCGTCTTCTCGTCGATGGTCAGACCGTCGGGGAGAGGCGTCGAGGGACTCATGAAGAAGCGCGTGATCACGTTCTTGTAGCTCGGCACGCCCGAGGTGGACGCAACGTCGATCACGAAGGTGATGGTGGAGTGCGTGTACACCAGGTCCTGCGGCGCCAGGTACTCGCACTTGTCCGTCTGCACCTCGCCCAGCTGGCCGTTCGCGCACGTTCTGTAC